>JACCEA010002885.1_pt1 | contig 33032 bp, 13 predicted proteins | sample 7449851 | NCBI WGS metagenome assembly JACCEA01 (sample SAMN15323453, study PRJNA562643) | freshwater metagenome | isolation source: river surface water | place: USA:Blue River Watershed | collected 2017-08-18 | reverse complement strand
TTACCTGGATTACCCGCTTGAACGGCAGGCCCCACTGCAGAAAAATCCCGCGCTATCGACTAACCATAAAAACAGAGCCTATGAAACAGAGTGCACATCCAACGCACACTCACTCAGCCCGCGTATCAATCTGTCAACTTACACACCTTTAACCGCTGGCTTGAACACTAATCCAACGCTGCAGCCACTGTTCAAAATCGGTCGATGGCAAAGGCTTGGAAAAATGATACCCTTGCAATAAATGGCAACCCTCGCCATGCAAAATCGCCAGCTCGTCGGCCGTCTCTACCCCTTCCGCAATCGTCTCCATGCCTAATGAATCGGCCAAGCGGATAATCGAAGAAACTATGGCAAGCGATGCACTATCCGTTTGCATATCGCGCACAAACGACTGATCGATTTTGAGGATATTGACGGGCAGACGGCGCAAATAATTCAGGCAGGAAAAGCCGGTACCGAAGTCGTCGATGGCGATGCGGTAACCCTGGTCGCGAAATGCCTGTAGCACCTGAATGGAAACTTCCATATCAGTCATCAACATACTTTCTGTCAGCTCAAGCTCCAGCGCGCTGGGCGGCGTGCCCGCCGTTTCCAGCAACCCCTGAACTTCATTGAGAAAACCGGCCTGATGAAATTGCAGCGCCGAAATATTTACACTAACGACCAAATCGCCAAACCCGGCTTCGCGCCAATGTTTGACCTGACGAGCGGCCTCGCCAATGACCCAGGCACCGAGCGGAATAATCAAACCAATTTCTTCAGCGATAGGAATGAAATGATTGGGCGGCACCAGTCCGCGCTCCGGATGGCGCCAGCGTACCAAGGCTTCCGCACCGTAAACATGTTTGGTACGCGCATCGATTTGCGGCTGGTAGTGCAATTCAAATTGACCGAAATCCAGCGCCGAGCGCAAGTCATATTCCAGCTTGAGCCGATCAAGCGTGCGCGCATTCAAAATCGGTGTATAGAACTGATAATTGTTGCGACCTTTTTCTTTGGCGAGATACATGGCGGCATCAGCATTTTGTATTAGCGTGCTGGGTGTATCTCCATCATCCGGGTAAACCGCTATGCCAATACTGGGGCTTAAATGCAGCGGCATATCTTCCACTATGTAGGGCTTTAATAATTCCTCGCGCAATTTAATGGCCACTTCCGCGAGGCTACGCTCATCGCGCACACGCGGCAGGAGCACCACAAATTCATCGCCGCCCAGGCGGGCCACCGTATCGTCATTGCGCACCGAACTGGTAAGACGCGCTGCTGTTTGTCGCAGAATTTGATCGCCGGCGCTGTGACCGAGTGAGTCATTAATATTTTTAAAGCGATCGAGATCGATAAATAAAATGCCCACTTTTTCCCCGCGACGTTTAGCAGTATTAATCGCCATTTCCAGGCGATCATTTAACAACGCGCGATTGGGCAATTCCGTCAGGCTGTCGTGATGAGCAAGGAAGTCGATACGCTCGCGCGATTTTTTTCGCTCGGAAATATCGCTAAAGATGGCGATGTAATTTTCAGCCTGCCCCTCCGCGTTTAATACCTGACTGATAGAATACCAGGTGGGAAATTTCTCACCATTTTTCCGGCGATTAACCAGTTCACCCTGCCAATGGCCGCGCTCTTTTAATACCGATACCAGGTTGCGGAAAAAACCGTGCGAATGCAGTTGCGCACCGACTTTGGCAGTGTCGACACCGAGCACTTCCTCTTCCATAAAACCCATCATTTTTTCGTAGGTTTTATTGACCAGAACGATGCGCAATTTGGCATCAGTAATTAAAATCGCCTCGTTACTACCCTCAAACACTTTGGCCCACAGACGCAATTCTGATTCCTGTTGTTTGCGCTGGGTAATATCGCGCACCACCATGACCATTTCATCGCGCTCACGCAATAACAACCGTGCCTCCCAAGTGCGCAGGTGATTTTTTTGCGTCCATTCAAATTCCACCAACTGCTCACCCTGGCCGGCAAACACACGGCGAATGGGTGTCGCAAGGCTGCGATAAACCGGGCCGGGCAAATGGCCATCGCCCGTTTTTGGATCGTGAATCACCCACTCTTCCATATCATTTACATAAGCGCCCACCTGCATATCCAACACGTGGCCATCGCGATCGATACGCAAAATAATGTCGGGAATTCCGGCAAGCAATGCGCGGGTTTTTCCCTCGCTAATGCTTAAATCGCGAAACGCCTTACTCGCACGCAAAATAAATTGGATGCGATAAGGCAAGGTGCCCCAGCTCACTGGCTTGGTAATGAAATCAGTTGCGCCGGATTCATACGCCTGATGGATAGAGTTGATGTCATCCAGGCCCGTAACCATCGCAATGGGCAAGTCTTTACCACCGGGCAAGGCCAATAATTCGCGACACAAACTGAAACCATCACCATCGGGCAATAGCACATCCAATAACACTATGTCCGGGCGGTGCGCGCGAAACTGCGCGACCGCGCTCACGCAGTCTACCGCTTCCATCACCTTATACCCGGCGCGCTCCAGAGTGATACTGGTAGTCAGCCGTGCTGCTTCATCGTCCTCAACAACTAATACCCATTCCCCTCCCGGGGCACTGCCGAGATTGATAACTGCGGGTTGGTTGGCGATAACAGCACCGGGATTCTTCACTGGACTTGCTCCTCCTGCTCCAGCAGGGTTAACGCCTGCAGTGACAATTCGTACAAGGATTGAATGGCTTCCAACTGGCTATCGGCTTGTTCCATATGCCCTTGGCGTGCACTGGCCTCACACTCACGGCAGGCAGCGGCCAACTCCACCAACCCCAAGTTGGCAGCGCTGTTTTTGAAATTGTGTGCCGTTTTATAGGCGGCTTCGGCGTTGCGGTCTTCAACTGCGCGACCTAGCTGCGCCAGTAAATCAGGACTGGTACTGCGAAATAACTGGATAATCCGCAGCAATAAACCCTCGCGCAACTCACGCAACTGGCGAATAACCTGCTGGTCAATCTCAATATCCACACCGGCAGCCGATAGCGTCTTGCTCGTCGTAGGAATCCGTTGGCCGACCCCATTCGCGATAGGCCAATCTTCCACCTGGTTATCCCCGCGCGCGCGCAACCAACGCGATAACACCTCATGCAGCTGCTGCTGGGAAAATGGTTTGCTCAGGTAATCATCCATGCCTTTCGACAGACAGTGCTCGCGATCTCCACTAATGGCATTGGCGGTAAGTGCAATAATGGGTAAGCCAGGTAACCCCAAATCTTTCTCGCGCGCGCGAATCCGGGCGGTGGCGTCAAAGCCATCCATAATCGGCATCTGACAATCCATTAATACCAAATCAAAATTCTCAAATTGCACGTGCTCCAGCGCTTCCTGACCATTATTGGCGATTTTCATGGACACACCCAGCCGCTGCAACATAACGCTGGCCACTTCCTGGTTTACCGGGTTGTCTTCCGCAAGCAGAATCCGCCCATGCAATTTAGGTAATTTGGCTTCTACGCCAACCTCAGTGAGCGGTAGAGCCCGTGCGTTAAGGTCACCGGCAATGGTTTGGGCGATTAGATTATGTAATTCGGATTGCCGTACCGGCTTAAGCAGCAAAGGGGCACGCGCCGCTATGTCCGGGCGCGCGGCCATGCCCGCGGAACTGAGCACAATGATCGCCAAATCTTTGAAACGACCGTCTGCTGTCAGGGCATCCAACAGTTGGCCCCCATCCATTTCCGGCATCGCCCAATCGGTCAACATCAGCTCAAATGGAGTTCCCGCTTGATGCTGCTGCACCAATAGCGCCATCGCTTCAGGAGCGGATGCCGCCATCACCGGCGACATTCCCCATGACTTTAACCAGTAATCCAGAATCTCACGATTCGTTGGGTTATCGTCGACCACCAAGGTGTGCAACTTGCCAAATCCATCGACTAATTGATAATCCTGCGAGTCTTGTACGCGCTCCAATGTTAACGAGAATTGGAAGCGGCTACCTTCGCCCGGCTTGCTGGAAAGCTTTATCTCCCCGCCCATCATTTGCACCAGGCGTTGGGAGATTGTTAATCCCAAACCCGTGCCGCCATATTTGCGCGCCATGGAGGAATCAGCCTGGGTGAAGGATTGGAACAGGCGCCCCTGTTGCTCGTCAGTAATACCAATACCAGTGTCACGTACACAGAATGCCAGTTGCACCTCGTCGCCCTGCTCGGCCAACAAGTTAACTTCAATCTCTACTTCGCCCTTTTCCGTGAATTTAATGGCGTTGCTGAGCAAGTTCGTCAGAATCTGGCCCAAGCGGGCAGAATCACCTACAACGGATAACGGAGGCAGTGGAGTTTTACATAGCAGCTCCAACTGCTTGCCCTGGGCAATAGGGGCATAGCGCTCTGCAATATCTTCTATCAGTAAGTTGAGTTGAAAGGGCCGGTACTCTAGTTCAAGTTTGCCCGCCTCGATTTTGGAAAAATCCAAAATGTCGTTAATGATCAGCAATAAGTCTTCGCTGGAGCGGCGTGCTACCCGCGCAAAACGTTTTTGCTTGGAGTCCAATTCGGTGTCTAGCAACAAGCCCGTCATCCCCATGATGCCGTTGAGTGGAGTGCGGATTTCGTGGCTCATCACCGCCAGGAATTCGCTTTTGGCTTTACTAGCCGCTTCAGCCTGAACGCGCGCAGTTTCCAGTTCCAGCGTACGGGCGATAACCCGCTGCTCTAATAATTCGCGATGCTGGCGCAACTCACCGTCCTGCGCCTCTATACGATCCAGCATATTGTTAAACCGCAGCGTGAGCTTACCCACTTCATCCTGGACAGCCGGGCTAGGTGCGCGCTCCTGATAGTTACCCTCATGACCTATCTGTTGAGCGATTTCACTAAGAACGCCGAGTGGGCGCAACACTGAAGTAATGAGCACCCGCGCCAAAATTCCACAGGTCAGGATGGCAACCAGCGCAATCACCAAAATCCAGATTACCTGGCTATAAAATTCCCGCCGCAAGGGTTCCAGGGTGATATCCAACTCCAGCTGCCCCAGATTTTCACCTTCCCAACCCACCTGAACTTTTACCTGGGTATCTAGCGGCATAGTTGCGCCGGCACTTTGGTAATCCGCTAGCACCTGCCCGTTAGCCAATTGCAGGCGCGCCGCCAATACCTTGGGCTCAACCCGCAATGCATCCAGAGTTTGGTCGGCCGCTTCTGCATCCACAAACATACTCGCAGCACCCAGGTTAATAGCAGTAGCCTCCGCCAGTACTTGAACCTGCTTGTTGATTTGGTCACACACATAATTGTATTGCTGCCAACTGCTGGCGAGACTCGCCCCCAACACGGCAATACTGGTGAGCAACATGGTGAGTAACCCCATACGTCGCGCCAATGAGGCGGACTTCGTCGGGGCGGCAGCGTTAGAGAGTGCCATTATCGCGCGCCTCCCACTTGTTTTTTGGCCAACTTAAGTAGCTGGCTACTAACTTTAACGCCCGCTTGCTTGACGGCGGGTTCATTAATTTGAAATTCAATACGATCTTCCCGGGTTCGGTTTAATGCGATGGCAACGCGCCCATCTTGTTGATCCGGCTCATCCATAACCAGTATTACGCCGCGCGGCAAGGCAGCGGGTAGCGGCAGATCTGCGCCCGTCGTAGGGACATACACCAAATGGCAGCGGCCCATTTGCGGCTCCACATCACTGGCGTTATCCAGAAATAGCACCCTGATAGTTGCCTTCTGGTTGCTTTTATTATTGATTTGGCTCAGCGACTCCCGCGTCACGTCCGTGGCACCCAATACACACAAATAGAGATCATCGCCTGTGCGCTCAGGCCACTCGATAAACTTGAGGAAGTTGTAGACGAAAGCCACGCGTAACCCTGCCTCGGATGCCTGAGCCGATGCCGTTTGACCCTGAAGCAGAAGCAGAAGCGCAACACCCGAAATCAGGTATTGGCACATTGCGCCCATCGACCTTTTCACCCACTCAACCAAACACACCTCCCCTGCTGGTCTCCATCCGAACTTCCATGACTAACCCCTGAAAGCACGCTATTGATCAATCACGTAAGACCCGTCAATCAATCACATGAGAATAGACCAGAGTTTTAAAACCCGTGAAACTAAGGCGCCAGAAAATACGCAGCAGAGGTAATTAAGAGCCTAAAACCACCGAACAAACTCTGATCGCCAAGTGGTATCATGGCGCCCCTTCCAAATTGCCCGAATGGTTTTGCTATGTTGTTGTTTGTCGATAACCTCACCAATGTCGATTTCAGTTTCCTCGACCCGCTGCGCGGCTTGCTGGGTGAAACCTGGTTGGCGAATGTGCGCCTGCTAGGCGAGCTGGACGAACAGGGTATGGTGTGCGACTTCGGCACGGTGAAAAAGTTGACCCGCAAGTGGCTGGATGACGAACTGGATCATCGCCTCGCCGTACCAGTGCGCTCGCCCAACATCCGCATCACCGAAGAGGGCGATTACCTTACTATCGAGTGGAAATTCGGGGCCAAAGGTGAATTCCTGAGCACCCGCTCGCCACGCGATGCTATCGCTTTGGTGGAAGCGGAAGAGCTTACGCCCAAATCAGTAGCCGCCTGGTGTATCACCCAACTCAAACAACTTTTTCCGCCCCACGTGCGCCTGGAGTTGGACTTTACTACCGAAGCAATTGATGGTGCCTACTATCACTACAGCCACGGATTGAAAAAGCATTTGGGAAATTGCCAACGTATTGCCCACGGGCATCGGTCGCGAATTGATATTTGGGCCAACGGCAAAAAGTCGCCCCTGCTTGAGCAACGCTGGGCCGATGCCTGGGAGGATGTATACATAGGTACACGCGAAGACATAGTGGGCAAACCGGAATTCGATGGTGTTGATTATTATCGCTTCGCTTACGATGCGCAGCAGGGGCCATTTGAAATCACTCTGCCGCAGCGCTGCTGTTATTTAATTGACACCGATAGCACAGTGGAATTTATTGCCTATCACATCGCCCACAAAACCCGCCAGGAAAACCCGGAAACGTTTATCCGCGTAAAAGCCTTTGAAGGAATTGGTAAGGGCGCAATTGCAGAAGCCTAAGCAAAAGGCGTAGACAACTACGCCTGTTTCAGCAGCATTAAAAACGGCACCAAGGTCAGCCCCGCCACAAAAATAATCGCGCAGACCAGCAGTAAAACGCGAATCGGCTGCGCGCAAAAATGCTGCCACGTACTCGGTGCTTGCCCCGCTTCCACCAGCTCTGCATAGCTCGCTTGCTGACGGGCACTGCGCTCATCCTGATAAGCACGAAGCAAGCCGCGCGCCTGTTCTTCCTGAGAATCATCGGCCAGCCAGATTGCATCCAGCCCCACCCGAAAAAATCCGGCATCCGTCTCGTAGTAACGAATTTGGTTATCATCCAGCAGTGCACGAATTTCCTGCGCTTCATCCGCAGGAACCTGTGCAAGTTTAAACAGCAATCTGGCCATAGTTATCAATCGCTCGCCGTATCTATCCGCAATAGGCGCGCATTATTTAGCTGATACGGATCAAAAGCCAATAAATAATATTGCAGCGAACTGCCAGCACGCTTTTAAATTTCACAGTCAACGCGCTATGATCAAATAAACATCATATCCCTTGCGCAGGAAAACGCCTTGCTCTACTGCATTGAACAAGACGCAAACCGGGACGAAACCCACTTTGAATTGAAGCTAATGGGCGATTGGCATCTGGGGAACACGCCAGTCGCCAACGAGCTGATTGCCGCTGTGCCTGCAACTTGCCGCACATTAACACTCAACACGCACGCATTACAGCACTGGGATTCAAGCGTGGCCATCGCCCTTCTGCCTCTGTTGCGTCACTGCGAACAACAGCAGATTCAATTTACCTGGCAACAGACACCGGCGGGCTTGCAACAGTTACTCGCGCTCGCCACCAGCATTCCCGTTTATCAGTCACCCGCTACCGGCGGTGCCATTACCCGCAAACAAGCATTAATAAAATTTCTACGCAACCTGGGGCAAGCAACGGAAACCACACTGGGTTTTATCGGCGATGTTGCATTGGCACTAGGCAACTGGATGCGTGGCAAGGCTAAGACCCGCCGCCAGGATATATTATTTTTTTTCGAGCAGTCCGGCCCGCGCGCACTGGCCATAGTAACGCTGATTGCATTACTGGTGGGTATGATTCTCGCCTATCTTGGCTCAGTACAATTACGTCAGCTCGGCGCGCAGGTTTATGTTGCAGATTTAGTCGCGATTGGCATGGTGCGCGAAATGGGCGCGCTCATGACAGCAGTCATCATGGCGGGCCGCACCGGTGCCGCTTACGCAGCGCAACTGGGTACTATGCAAGTCAATGAAGAAATTGATGCACTAAAAACCATGGGCATATCCACCATGGAATTTTTAGTGCTGCCGCGTTTAATCGCACTGATATTGGTGATGCCACTGTTATGTATTTACGCCGATGTGATCGGCATTATTGGGGGCGCCATAGTGGCCACCAGTATGGATGTGAATTTTGTGCAATATATTTTGCAAACCCAGGGTGCGGTGGATTGGGTCGACATCTTCACCGGTTTAATCAAAAGTATTTTCTTTGGTGTTTTGATTGCACTGGCAGGTTGTCAGGCGGGTATAAATTGCGGCCGCAATTCTGACGCCGTAGGCATGGCAGCAACTAATGCCGTAGTGCGCGCGATCGTGTATCTGGTGGTCGCCGATGCCGCATTTAATATTCTTTACGACAAATTGGGAATTTAGCATTGTGAATAATCCCGCGTTTATTCAAGTGCGCGACTTAAGCATTGGCTATGGCAGCCGTGTAATACAAGAGCATTTGAATTTTACCGTTCAGAAAAACGATATATTTTTTATTATCGGTGGCAGCGGGTGCGGCAAAACTACTTTATTAAAACACATGATCGGCTTGCTCGCCCCCAGTAAAGGTGAGGTACTTTATGAAGGTACTAACTTTTACCAATCCGATGACAATACACGTCTGCAATTGCTGCAAGGCTGGGGAATTACTTATCAATCCGGTGCACTTTTTTCCAGCATGACCCTCGCTGAAAATGTCGCCCTACCCTTACAGCTCTATAGCGATTTGTCGGAAGCGCAAATTGCCGAAACGGTCGCCTACAAATTGGCCCTGGTTGGATTGGCCGGCTATGAAGCCTTTTATCCATCCGAATTGAGTGGCGGAATGCACAAACGCGCCGGGCTAGCGCGCGCTATTGCGCTGGACCCACAGCTATTATTTTTTGATGAACCTTCAGCGGGGCTTGACCCAATTAGTTCCCTGCGCCTTGATCAGTTGATCGTTCAGGTCTGTGCTGCACTGAACTCTACGGTGATAATCGTCTCTCATGAATTACCCAGTATTTTATCCATTGGCACTAACAGTGTATTTCTAGACGCGCAAGCCAAAACCATGTTGGATTCCGGGGATCCAAAAATTCTACTGGAACACAGTCAACAAGAAAAAGTTCGTCAGTTTTTAAGTCGCGCTGGAACGGCGCGTTAAGTGCTTATTGAAACGTTTATTGAGGCAGAGGGGCTTTATGAGCAAACCCAGATCTGTTGTGATTGGTGCATTTATTGTCGGCGCACTGTTGCTGGTATTTATTGCACTGCTATTTTTTTCCGGCGGCCAACTCTTTTCCCATAAAGAGCGGGTCATTATGTACTTTGAAGGGTCGGTGCAAGGTCTGCAGATAGGAGCCCCTATTAAATTAAAAGGCGTAGTGCTAGGTGAAATCACCGATATCCAAATCAATTTTCAAAGCGACGACAAAAACATCCTTACCGCCGTAACCGCCGAATTGGCATTACAACGTATTAATCGCAAAGGTGCGAATGTCGATCAGGAATTTTTTGAAGGCGCCATACAACGAGGGCTGCGTGCGCAGCTTAATTTCCAGAGCTTTCTCACCGGATTACTTTATGTGGAATTGGATTTTTTCCCCACCATGCCTGCACATTTATATGGTTTTCAAAATGATGTACTCGAGCTGCCAACAGTGGGTACAGAATTTGAGGAAATATCTAAAAATCTGCAAGACCTGAACATCAAAGGCGTGATTAATAACCTGGAAAAGCTCAGTGCCAATATTGCTAAATTGGTGGAAAGCGGCACTGTGGAAAAAACCTTGGGCAGCGTAAAAACAGCCGCCGACGCTATTGACCAAACCGCCATCAGTTTTCGCACAGATATTAACGCTATTAGCCAGGAGTTAACGAAAACCAGCAATGAATTAAACACGCTACTGATCACGTTAAACACGCAAGCGCCGGCTATTTCGCTGAATTTAAACAACACTCTGACGCAGCTTCAGCAAAGCCTCGCACAATTTAACGACACCGCACAGACACTGGACACTACTTTCGCTGAAGATTCTCCGCTGGTTTATCAACTCAACCGCACTCTGAAAGATGTCAGCCGTTCTGCGAATGCGCTGCGTGACCTGAGCGATACACTGGAAGAGCAGCCCGAGTCTCTACTGCGTGGCAAACAAACGTTGGAGGAAAATTAAATGCAAAAAAAAGTCCTGCTATTGCTTGCCCTATTTAGCCTTTGCGCTTGCCAACATTCACCGCGCAAAGAATATTTCGCCTTGAGTGCCAGTGCGGCGGATTTTACCCTCAGCGAACAGACGCCGGTTAATCGGATTGTGGGGGTTGGACCAATCAGTATTCCGGAATATGTACAACACGACAAAATTGCCTACTGGAAAACCCCACAACAAATAATTCTGCTGGACAACTACTACTGGGCAGAACCACTGGAACGCGGCATTACCCGAGTACTCGCGCTGGAGTTACAAGCAAGCCAACATGATTGGCGAGTAATGCAATTTCCGTGGCCCGGCAAGCAGCACCCTGATTACTCCCTCAGGCTGGATATTCAGCGCTTGGATGCCTTTGCTGATCAAGCGATTCTCGAAGCGCATGTAGATTGGATAGATATGCAAACCCGGAATATTATTGCCAGCCAACACATCAAGCTACACCTACCCTGCAGCCCGAATCCTCACGCCATAGCCCGGGCTTACAGCGAACTCTTGCAACAAACTATCCGCACTATTAAACCACCGCAATTCACCCGTGGCGGCTAACTGCTTTTTGCAAACGAACCTCAACTTTTAGGTCTAGACTCTGAAACCAGAATAGGTAACAAGTCTTACCCAAAAACAACTTAAGGTTACAAAAAGGAAACTGCTTATGAAAGTTGCTGTTTTCAGTAGCAAACCCTATGACCGTGAATTTTTAACGGCTGCAAACGACAATTTAGAACAGCCGCAGCAACTTATTTTTTATGAAGCACAACTTAATTTGCACACCTGCATACTGGCGCAAGGTTGTACAGCAGTGTGCTGTTTCGTGAATGACCAGTTAAATGCCGAGGTATTAGGGCAACTAGCGCAGGTGGGCGTAAAATTAGTGGCATTGCGTTGCGCCGGCTTTAATCAGGTCGATTTAGCCGCAGCAAAAACACTGAATATTAAAATTGCACGGGTTGCGGAATATTCACCACACGCCGTTGCGGAACATGCATTGGGTTTAATATTAATGCTCAACCGCCAATTGCATCGCGCCTACCGCCGCGTGCACGACAATGATTATTCGCTCAATGGCCTGCTGGGTTTTGATCTGGTAAAAAAAACCGTCGGTGTTATCGGTACCGGAAAAATCGGCCAGACATTTGCGCGCATCATGCAAGGCCTCGGCTGCGAAGTAATTGCCTATGACCCCCAACCAAATCATGCGCTTGCCGCCGCCGGCATAACCTATGTTGCCCCTGATGATCTCTGGCCCGCTGCCGATATCATTTCGCTCCACTGTCCTCTCAACAACAACACCCACCATTTAATTAACCCGGTAACCATTGCAGCCATGAAAGACGGTGTGATGCTAATCAATACGGGGCGCGGCGGTTTAATTGATACCCGTGCTGTGATTGCTGGATTAAAAGCAAAAAAAATCGGTTACCTGGGCTTGGATGTTTACGAAGAGGAAGGCAATTTATTTTTTGAAGATCAATCCAACAATTTATTGCAAGACGATATTTTCGCTCGCCTCCTTACCTTCCCCAATGTCGTCATTACAGGCCACCAAGCATTTTTTACCCGCGAGGCGCTAACTAGCATCGCGACCATTACACTCGACAATATTCGCTATTTTGAGCAGCAGGACTTTTCACAAATGACGCTCGTGGAATAGCACCAAAAATTTGCAGTTATGTCAACCGGCGAGGGACAAATACTATGCCGCAATTTGATCGTTCACTGCCCGAAAACTTACTCGTACTGCACACGCTCGCGCTGGATTTACACTGGAGCTGGAATCACGCTTTAGATGAACTCTGGCGGCAAATCAATGCCGACATCTGGAATTATTCGCACAATCCGGTACTGGTATTACAACTCACCAGTGATGAACATTTTTCAGCGCTGGCGCAGGATAAAAATTTTCTCTCGCTATTGGATCGCCTGGTTGTCGCGCAACAAAAATATTTACAAGAACCCGCCTGGTATCAACAGAACTACCCCGACTCACCGTTGCGCTGCGTTGCCTATTTCAGTATGGAATTTGGTATTTGCGACGCACTACCTTTATATGCTGGCGGGCTGGGCATGCTAGCGGGTGATTATTTAAAAACGGCGAGCGACTTGGGCTTACCCTTGGTTGGCGTTGGCCTGCTTTATCAAGAAGGCTATTTCCATCAAAGCATTAATCGCCAGGGTACCCAGCAGGAAACCTATCTCTACAACGACCCCGGCAGCCTACCCATCCAACCCCTGCGCGGGCCAGATGGTAGCTGGATGATTATCAAAGCGCACTTTCTCTGCCGTGAAGTTTGCTTTCGTGTTTGGTTAGCACAGGTGGGCCGAGTAAATCTTTATTTGCTCGACAGCAATGACCCACGCAATTTGCCGAGCGATCGTGGCATTACCAGCAAACTCTACGGCGGTGGCAGCGAGCTGCGTATGGTGCAAGAAATTGTGCTGGGTATTTGCGGCTGGCGATTACTGGAAAAGCTGGGGCTGGAAGTCGATATTTGCCATTTGAACGAAGGCCACGCGGCGTTTGCCACACTCGAACGCATTCGTCATTACTGCAAATTACATCGCTGCGATTTTTGGCAAGGCCTATGGGCAACGCGCATGGGCAACTTGTTCACCACCCACACCCCGGTGGAAGCCGGGTTTGATCGCTACCCCGCCGAGCTGCTGCGTCGCTATGCGGATAACAGCGGCGCCGAGATGGGCATAACTGTTGAAGACGTTATCGCTCTGGGGCGTGCGAATCCCAAAGATGAAAATGAACCCTTCAATATGGCCTGGCTCGCCATGCGCACCTGCGCTCACAGCAACGGTGTTAGCGCCCTGCACGGCGCCGTAAGTCGTCGTATTTTCCAGACCATTTACCCGCGCTGGCCCGAGCGCGAAGTGCCGGTTGGGCATGTCACCAATGGCGTACACATACCAACATGGGATTCCCCCTTGGCTGATCAACTCTGGACCCGACTCTATGGCAAAGAGCGCTGGCGCAAAGATTGGAGCAAGCTGAATCTCGCCCGGCTTAATGAAGTGAGTGATCGGGAATTGTGGCAGCTAGCTAATGAAGGGCGAACCAATTTGGTGGACTACGCGCGCCTGCGTTTGTTACACCAATGGCGCAAAGAATCCACGCTATCTGAACACTGCGATTTAGCCCAGGAGATGCCACTGGACCCAAGTATTTTGACCCTCGGTTTTGCGCGGCGCTTTGCCGAATACAAACGCCCGGATTTACTGCTACAGGACCCGGATCGCCTGGAGCGAATTCTCTGTAATCCGCGCTACCCGGTGCAATTGCTGGTCGCTGGCAAGGCTCACCCTGCAGACCAAATTGGCAAAAGTAAAATCCAACATTGGCAATTATTTTTGCAACGCGAATCAGTGCGCAAGCATCTGGTATTTATCGAAGACTACGACATAGACCTTGCCCAACGCCTGATTCAGGGCGTGGATTTGTGGATCAACAACCCCCGCCGCCCCTGGGAGGCAAGCGGCACCAGCGGAATGAAAATTCTGGTCAATGGCGGATTGAATCTATCCAGTCTCGATGGCTGGTGGGCCGAGGCGTTTCAAGCCGATGTTGGCTGGTCACTGGGCGATGGACAGGAACATGGTCCCGAGGCCGATGGAGACGATGCCGAGGAACTTTATCGCCGCCTGGAAGAAGAAATCATTCCGTGTTTCTACCAGCGCGACAGCGAGGATTTGCCGCGCCAGTGGCTCACCCGGGTGCGCGCCAGCATGTCCACGCTCACCTCCAATTTCAGCAGCAACCGCATGTTGCGCGACTACTTGGAAAATTATTACGTGCCCGCTGCTCGCGGCTATCAAGATCGCACCAGCAACCAAGGCCAACTGGCGCGCGAGCTGCGCCAGTGGCAATCGCAGTTACAACAACACTGGCATGAAATTCATATGGGCGAATTACAAACAGAAGGAGAAAATATTTATCTGAGCGTGCACTTGGGCGGCTTGTTACCGGAGTTAATAAAAGTGCAATTAATAGCCGACCCCATAAAGGACGGCGACAACACTAGACTGCCAGCCGCGACCCTGGATTTGCAATTGCAGCAAAGCCTTGGCAGTGATGCCCACGCCTGGCGTTACAAGCTCAGCCAGCCGCTGGATCGCCCGTTGCACTTGTTTACCGCCCGGGTAATTCCCGCCCACAGTGCGGCTTCGGCGCCCGCTGAAATCCAATTAATTACCTGGCAAAGCAAAAGTTAATTCGCACGCAATCTCCCCCAGCCCCTCTTTGTCAAAGAGGGGAGCCAAATTTTTCCGCGCGAAAGTGCCTCTTTTTTACAAAAGCGAGAAGTTACCCCTTAGCACCTCCCTTTTATAAAGGGAGGCTGGGAGGGATTTAGCAGAGAGCTATTTAACTAACTGGCATTACGTCAGCTGTCTCCATACTTTTACTCTGCACAGGCGCTGGATTTTTCTTGCGCACGATAAAATTATCGATCACCAAAAAATCAATTTTGGTACGCAGGAAAGTTTTCAACGCATCTTCCGGGCTACACACAATGGGTTCGCGATCATTGAATGACGTATTCAATAACAGTGGAACTCCGGTTAATTTTTTAAATGCAGAAATTAACGCATGGTATTTAGCATTGGTGGTTTTGCTCACCAGTTGAATACGGCTAGTGCCATCCACATGAACCACCGCAGGGATACGCGCGCGCTGCTCTTTATTCACCGGATAAGCCATCAACATATAGTGCGCTGAATCGGCATCCTTCTGAATATCAAACCATGCTTTCGCATCTTCCTTTAACACGCTCGGGCAAAAAGGGCGATGATCTTCGCGATGCTTCACCAGCAGGTTCATGCGCTTCACCATCTCCGGATCACGCGGGTCCGCCAACAAACTGCGGTTACCCAATGCACGCGGGCCAAATTCCATACGCCCCTGGAACCAGCCAACCACTTTGCCAGATGCAATTAACGCGGCAACTTCATCGGCAATATTGTCGGCACGCTCATACACCACATCAAACAAACCCAGGGTCGCCAGAATTTCTGACTCGGAATATTCCGGGCCGAGATAGGTGTCATTGGCTTCAAAGGAAGCGCACTTCTCGCCATAAAAAATATTGTGATACGCATGCAGCGCAGCACCCAATGCAGTACCTGCATCATTCGCCGCCGGCTGGATATAAATATTCTCAAACGGACCCTGTTCAAATATTGCCGTATTCGCCACACAGTTCAAGGCGACGCCACCAGCAAGGCAAAGATTTGTGGATGGGTTAATTTGCGCCGCATAATGTGTGAGCGCCAGTAAAATATCGGTGGTGATTTGTTGCAGTGCAGCTGCCAGGTCCATGTAATCGCTGGTAATCGCCGAACGATCTTGCAATGCGGGCAAACCAAACAGTGTTTCAAAGGTAGAAAAATCGTTACTGCGGAAACGGCATACATCAATATCCATAGTAAAGCCATCGGGCTTTATCTCAACAAAGCGTTGGAAATGGCCGATAAACCGCTCCGAATTTCCGAAGGATGCAAGGCTCATTACCTTGCAGGCATCGTATTCGCTCATCCCCATAAACTGGGCTACTTTTTCCCACAATAACCCCAAAGAATTGGGGTAGCTGATTTCCTTCATGGAAAACAATTTTCCTTCACGGGCAGCACTGATGGTGACGGATTCATATTCACCAATACCATCAATAGAGATCACGGTTGCATCGGTAAATGGTGATGGATAATACGCGGACGCCGCGTGGGCAACGCAGTGATCCACCCACATAAATTGCCCGTTAAACCCCAGTGCACGAATCTGCTCGGGAATACCGACCAACTTTTTATAGAATTTTTGCTCGCCCGCCGCTGTACCCCACTCCCCCTCCTGCACCTGCTCATCCAGTTTAAGGTTGTTATGCAAACGCTTTAGTGGGTTAAATGAAAACGCAATAATGTCTATATCTGACAATAATAAATTGCCCATTTCCAAACACAGGTTCATAGCCTGCAACGGAATTTCATTGGGGTTACCGGTAAGCGCCGGCTTGGCGTGTTTAACGCGATTCAATCGCTCTTCTTCAATCGCTGCAATGACTTTGTTATCACGAATTAACGCCACTGACGACTCATGATATGCGCAATTCAAACCTAAAATATTAATGGACATGACTCCCTCTCAAAATAAAATCTGTCGGCAATTAAAATTACAAAAAACACCTGTAATCAGGCAAAAAACTCGCACCGATAAAAGGGAAAATTACTTAATCCCCAACGGGGTTTCCCAGGGCTCGTAAATTTTTGGCGTGGATGAAATACTTAACGATGAGGGAGCATTGTGGCGATAGCGCAAAATACACATATGCAGATGCGTAACACCGTCGGTCGCCGCTTGTGTTTTCATGGTTTCAATCAGGCTTTTATCCTGACCAAAGATTCCTACAAAACGATCCACAAAAGCGTCATAGGTAATGGGCGCCAGGTCGCAAATAATTTCGGTTGCGCCCTGCGGCAAATATTCCCGTGCGGTTTTAATCAGCATTTCCGGGCGCTCAAGGTTACCCGGCGCCATAGTGACAATTTGCAACACGCCACTGTCCGATAACTGCGGCACTACACTGGCCAGCATTTTTTCCAGAAAGGTAAAGCCGTAAATACCGGCTGCGGAATTGAGGTAGTAATCCATACCCGGTGGGGTTGGCTCAAAGGGAGGATTGGAAATAATTAAATCAAACTTTTCACCCTGTACCGGTGAAAAAATACTGTTCACATCGCCATCGCGAATAGCCAAGCGATCGCTGACACCATTAATCAGTGCATTAAATCCCGCATAAACTTTTGCTTTGGGGTTAATTTCCAGACCGGTAACTTTTGCAGCGCCCTGTTGCAAGGCATAAATACTCAAGACGCCAGAACCGAGTCCAACTTCCAATACATTAGCACCCTGCACATCGGTAGGAAGCAAATAATCCATCATAAAGTACTGCTCAGGTTGCATGGGAATAACCTGGTCAATACCCTGGTAATCGAAGGGATCGGTAATAACGCTCAGCGCTGTCGCCGCCTGTTTAACGGCAAGAATTTTTTCCAGCCAACCGGTTCCGGCCAGTGTTGCACTTTGCTCAGTAAAGGAATAATTGTTTCGCTCGCCTTGAAGGCTATAAATTTGTACATCAACAGCTTCGCTCATCGTAGTACCTCACGTAGTCCATTAGGGACTATTGTCCGCGCCTACTCCGAGCTGCTTGTGGTCATTGTGAAACTAACATTTCTAAAATGTTTTATTGGTTTTGTACGTTTATAAATTCAAATGAAATTTCTGACCATGAACAAATTGTATTTTTTTGTTTCAAATCAGATTAAATAGTAAACATGTGAAACTGTTAACGATCAGTTTATCGAATGAGTATTAACAAATTATTAACTGCTCCTCAAGAAAGTTTGCAATTAAATAGTAAACCACTCGCGTAATCCCGTGCTCAATGGCGCGGCAATATAACAAAAAAATTTTTTCTGTCATCAAAAAATTTTTGTGCTGTTTTTTCATACAACGAAAAATAATGATTTAGACGCCAGCATTATCGAAATAATAAAAACTTAATGATTTTGTGATTACATTGGATCACAATAGTTTTTCATATGTGACGGCATCAATAATTGCCTGTATAAAAAATAAATTAAAGATCAAATTAAAAACAAACCACCACCACTGCAACACCTCTACGAACCTGAAACGATTGCATGTTTAAACAGCAACATTTGTGTGATTAAAAATTCCACACCAAGTGCTGTTTTTAACACACTGCTGCAACGCATTTGCAGCAGTTACATTTACTTACAATCCTGCAACAGCGTTTGTGATAGATGCTTAACGTGATAGGTGCTTGTTTAGATGGAAATTATCAATTCTCCCAAAATTCCCTTAACCCAATCCCAGCTGGATATATTCCTGGATCAACAACGCGCACCGGACAGCTGCCGGTACAACATTGGTGGCTATTTCCAGATTATTGGCGCACTGGATACCACACGCTTAATTTCTGCCGTCACTGCAGTTATCCAGGCTGAATCGGCATTTCATCTGCAACTGGATTTATCCAACGACCTGCCACAGCAATACCTGGTGCCACCAGAATCACCAACAATTGCGTGGCTGGATTTTTATCAAGCCACTTCAGACAAACAGACAGCCCGCGCCAAGGCGCAGGAATGGCTAGAGCAAAATTTTGCATTGCCCTTCAGCTTGCAAACATCACTCTTCCAGCTCGCCATTTGCAAAATTGCACAAGATGAACACCGGCTCTATTTAAAAGCCCATCACCTAATTATGGATGGCTGGAGTTATACGCTATTTATAAAACGCGTTGTGGATCATTACAGCAGTGACACCAGGGATACTGAACTGCTCTCATCGCCTGGTTATTGGGAATTCATTCAACACAAACATCAGCAGTCGATTGCCATAACAGCAGCAGATAACCAACAAAAAGTGCGCGCTTACTGGCGGGAGCGACTGGCCAATAGTCCCGACCACCTATTGTTACAACGCAGCAAAAGTACACTCAGCGACCAATCAGGCCACACCAGCAATCGCCATCAATTTGTCGTCAGCGCAGCCGATATTGCACCGCTGCTAGCCCACTCCAAACAGCAAAACGCCTCTGCATTCCATGCGCTGCTTGCGCTGATTTATTGTTATTTTATGCGCGCAACAGGGACCCATGACCTGCTAATTGGAACACCATTGCACAAGCGCAACAATGCCCGCACCAAACACATTATCGGTATGCTGGCCGACACCTCACCCACTCGCATCCAGGCATCACCGGGTAGTTCTTACAATGAGCTATTAACAGAAATAAAACAGAATTTATTGCGCGACTTTCGCCACCAGGAATATTCACTGGGTCAAATACACCGGGGCGTTAATAACCTGAACGAACGTCGCGAACGGCTCTTCGATGTGTTTGTGTCTTATGAAAATTTTGCCTACCAGCAAAGCAGTCTCTCGGGCTTGCAGATTACTCCCCACCCCCTTACCCATCGCCAGGATCAAACGCCCTTCAGTTTGTTTATTCGCCAGTACGCAACATCGGGGGATTTTGAATTTGATTTGCAATTGCACAGCGACTTTTTTTCCGCCACTGATGCCCACTGGATCGAAGGTCGCCTGCGCCATTTGATCAAACTGTTAGCTATTCAGCCTGACCTGGACCTGCGTCAACTAAGTTGGTTACCGGAGCATGAGCTGCAAGCGCTGCAAACTATTAATCAATATGCACCTGTTGTTAAAAAATATCCTCATACGCTTGAACGCTTTAACCAGGTAATAGAAAAAAATCTGCACAAGACGGCCGTTATCGGCAGTGATAAATCCTTAACTTACCAGCAACTGGATCACGCCAGTAATGCGTTTGCACATTGGCTAACCCGGCAGGAAATTATCCGCGGAGCAACTATCGGCGTCTGCATGGATCGCACCAGTGATTTACTGGTGGTCTTACTGGGAATATGGAAGGCCGGTGCCGCTTATATTCCTCTGGACCCACAATATCCCGCCGCACGTTTACAACAAGTGATCGAGCATTCGCAATTGCAGTGGGTCATCACCCACTCAGCCTTTACATCATTATTTGCCAAGTTGAAAATTTCTTGCTGTGTTTTTTCGCCGGAATTAATTAATAGCAACCAACATTCACCGTTGAAACTGGCAACTGATTATTCATTAACAGATCTGGCTTACGTGATCTACACCTCCGGCTCCACTGGCATTCCCAAAGGTGTCGCTATCGAGCAAGGCAGCGTAGCCAATTTTTTAACGGCCATGACAAGTGCACCAGGCATAACCGCTGAGAGTACATTGCTGGCGGTAACCACTATCAGTTTTGATATTCATGTTCTGGAGTTATTTTTACCGCTGCTAAACGGCGCCACGTTGGTTCTTGCCACCAGCGATCAGGTACGCGATGCATTTGCCTTGCGCGAATTAATGCAAACGCACAGTGTAAATATCATGCAAGCCACTCCGGCCACCTGGAAAATGCTATTCCATGCGGACTGGCAACCCGATGGCAACTTTAAAGCCTTGTGCGGTGGCGAAGCCTTGCCACCCGTATTATTGGAAAAATTCGGCCAGTTTCCGCAGGTGGAATTATGGAATATGTATGGCCCCACTGAAGCCACTGTCTGGTCTTCAACGGCCAAAATTCAACACGCGAATAACAGCGAAGTACACTTGGGCCATCCCATCAATAATAGTTATTATGTTGTGCTGGATGCACTCGGCTACCCAGCGGGTTTTAATTTATCTGGCGAGCTTTATATTGGCGGTCATTGCCTGGCGCGCGAGTATATTCACGATGCCGAAAAAACAACCGCCAGTTTTATATGGCACAAACTGCCCGGTATGGAATTTCAACGCATTTATAAAACCGGGGACAGTGTTGAACTCTCCGACAAACACCAGCTGCATTTTCGCAGCCGCAATGATGACCAGGTAAAAGTTCGCGGTTATCGTATTGAATTGGGTGATATTGAAACGGCGCTCATGAAGCACCCGCGAGTAAAAGATGCAGCCGTCAAAATCTGGCGCGATGCGCGCGGTGAAAATTATCTAGCCGCCTATTGTGTGGCAAATACCACCCCTGTTCCCAGTGAACTATTGGTCAATGACCTGAAACACAGCTTGCCTGAGTATATGCTGCCCGCCGCTTACACCTGGCTAGACGCATTGCCACTAACAGCGAATGGAAAAATTAATCGCAAAGTATTGGTGGAGCCGGAGTTAAATTCACAAACCGGTACCCAGGAATTACCACAATCTCCACTGGAACAAACCATTGCCGCGCTTTGGAGCGATCTACTGGCCGTAGAAAACCCAATGCGTACTGATGATTTTTTCCAGTTGGGCGGCGACTCAATCAGCAATATCCAACTGGTTAATCGCTTGCGCAAAGCAGGCATTGCCGTCGAAGCGGCCGATATTTTCCAACACTCCCGCCTGATGGATTTTGCAGACCTATTAACATCACGACTGACAAATACCAACACGGCAACAATTGATAACTGCACACTGAAGCTTGTCAGAGATAACGAGAACTCGCCTTTTCTACTCAGCTCTGCGCAACAGCGCTTGTATATTTTGCAGCAAAGGGAAGCCAGTGAAACGGCGTACAATATGTACGGCGCCTTATTAATTCGCGGCTCAATCAACCACTCACAGTTGGCAATAGCGTTTACACAATTGCTGGATCGCCATCCCACGCTGCGTAGTCGTTTTTATGAAAACCAGGGGGAACTTTTTCAGCAAGTCATGCCCGCCGGTGACTTCTCGCTCGAACAAAAACTATTTCCGGCAGACGTATCAGAAAATTTATCTAACTGGTTACCCACAGCCATCCGGGGGTTTGTACGGCCATTCGATTTAAATCATCCACCACTGGTGCGTGCGCAACTGTGGCTAGGTGAGGCCCAACAACATGTCCTGCTCATCGATATGCATCACCTGGTAGCCGATGGTTTGTCCATCAACATTTTCCTACGCGATTTATTTTCACTGTATGAGCAGCAATCGCTAACACCGGTGCCCGCTGATTATCGTCATTTCATCCAGAAGCAAACCGAATGGCAACAAAGCCCGGCATGGCAGCAGGCTGGCAATTATTGGCAGCAACAATTTTCCGGTACCCTGCCCAGCCTGGATTTCCCTACCGATTACACACGTCCGCCGCAGCAGCAATTTTCTGGCAAACGTCTCAGTTTTTCTTTAAGTAATTCCCAGAGTGATGCAGTCAGAAATCTGGCCCGAAAAAATAATGTCAGCTTATTTATGCTATTGTTGGCTGCCTACAATCTGTTGCTCGCCAAATATACCGGGCGCGAAGACATAATAGTAGGTACGCCAGTTAGCAGTCGTCCGAATGAGCAATTTGACGAATTGGTAGGGTTATTTGTTAATACCCTGCCGCTACGTACCTACCCATCGCCCATTAAATATCTGCCTGAATTTTTACAAGAAATTAAAACCAATGTTAGTCAGGCATTTTTACACAAGCACTACCCGTTCGAACAATTGCTTGATCACCTCGGACTGGAGCGCGATTTAAGCCGCAACCCATTATTCGACTGCGCGCTGGTGCTGCAAGCAGATGCATTAGCGGAAATTGTCACCGCAACCCTCGCAGTGAGTCCCCTACCCATTGCCTATCAACAAGCGAAATTTGATTTAACCCTGGACGCGATTGATAAAGGGACACACATCCACTTCGATCTGGAATATGCCAGCCATTTATTTAATGAACAGCGCATTCAGGCCCTTGGGCAACATTTTATTGTCCTCTTGCAAAGCATGGTAGAACAACCCAGTGCGCAATTAGGTGCACTCAGTCTGTTAAATGACGCTGAGCGCTACAAATTGCTACATACATTTAATAACACCGAAAAATACTACCCACGATACCAAACGCTAACCAGCATTTTTGAACAACAAGTAGTAACAACACCGGATAAAATCGCCGTAGGTTTTGCAGAAAAATCATTCAGCTATGGCCAATTAAATGCCAAAGCCAACCAGCTGGCCCATCAGTTAATCGCTGCAGGTATTGGCAAAAACCAGATAGTTGCCGTAATGCTGGAGCGCAGCCTGGAAATGCCGGTTACAATACTCGCCATTGGTAAAGCAGGCGCCGCCTATTTACCTATAGCACCCAATTTGCCGCCAGAGCGAATTGAATACATGCTGGCCGACAGCAATGCCCCGGTATTAATTACCACCACAAAAGGCAACGCGCAGGCAATGGGATTTGCAGGAAAAATATTGTTTCTGGATGATGCTTTGCAGTTGACAGGCCCGGACACTAATCCCACTGCGCAATGCGGACCGGATGATCTTGCCTATATCATTTACACATCCGGTTCCACCGGTCGCCCCAAAGGCGCTATGGTTGAACATCGCGCAGTAGTGAATCGCATTTACTGGATGCAGGATAAATATCCTTTAACCACTTCTGACGTGATTTTGCAAAAAACCCCCTATACCTTTGATGTCTCTGTGTGGGAATTATTCTGGTGGTCGTTTGCGGGGGCCTCGGTATATTTTATTGCACCCGAAGCAGAAAAAGACCCACAACAAATTTTTTCCTGCATCGACAAACAGCGCATTTCTATCATGCATTTTGTGCCCTCCATGCTCACCGCTTCTCTGGAATTTCTGGCAGCACACCAGAACAACAATTGGACCCTAAACAGTTTGCGCTATGTATTTGCGAGTGGTGAAGCACTAAACCCGCATCAGGTAGAAGAGTTTAATCATTTAATTCATCCGCACTCAGGTGCGCAATTAATCAATCTTTATGGTCCCACTGAAGCCGCCATTGACGTAACTTATTTCGATTGCCCGGTAAACGGCAAGGTAAAACGCGTTCCTATTGGAAAGCCCATTGATAATATTCGTTTGCATATTCTCGATAACCAGCAACAACTGGTTCCACTGGGAATTGCAGGGGAATTGTATATTTCCGGCACCGGTGTTGGGCGCGGTTATATTAATAAACCGGAATTAACGGCCGAGAAATTTTTGGCTGATCCGTTTTTTCCAGGGCAGCGCATGTATCGCACTGGCGACCTGTGTCGTTGGCTGGAGGATGGCAATATTGAATACCTGGGACGGCTGGATCACCAGGTAAAAATTCGCGGTTTCCGTATTGAACTCGGTGAAATTGAAAATGCATTGCTGATGCACACTGCGGTACGCGAAGCCACAGTCACTGCACTCAAAAATAATGCCGGGCAAGATTTTTTATGTGCGTATCTGGTAGCTCGAACATCCGTTACCACTGAACAACTACGCCAGCACCTCGCTGATTCCTTACCCGATTACATGGTGCCCACCGAATTTGTGCTGCTGGAGAAAATGCCGTTAAATCCCAGTGGCAAGGTTGATCGTAAACAACTACCAGCTCCGCAAATTACTGCACAAGTTTCCACCAGGGTTATCGATGACTCGCAACTCAGCGACAGCGAACGCAGCCTGTTACACATAGTGCGTGAGCTATTAAACAACTCTCAAATAGGGCTGGATGATAATTTCTTCCACAGCGGTGGTGACTCCATTCGCGCAATCCAACTGTCAGCACGCGCCGCACAGCAGGGTTTCGCTATTACTATCAAGGATATATTCAAATACCCTTGCATAGGTCAGCTGGCCCAACATGCACTACGCCCTGCGCTGCGACCAACATCAATTCATTCGCCGATTACTGGCAAGATCGCATTAACACCTATTCAACAGGCATTTTTTGAACAGCGACTAACGCAACCCGATGCTTATTGCCAATACATTATTTTGCAAACAACACGCTTTACCTCAAGCCGTTTGCGGCAGGCATTAAATTACCTGGTGCAACAGCATCCGTTGTTGAATGCAAAGGTCATACATACAGATGCAGATAATTTCCCGCACACTTATCAACTGCATATCGCGGAAGATGGTCAGCGTAACTGGCAGGGCACGCAATTTATCCAGCGCACAATTGACCTGGAAAATGGTGCTGATATTGAACTCGAATTAAATCGGTTACTGCAGGATTTGCAAAAGTGCATCAAGCTGGATAATGCACTTTACGCTGCCGGCGTGTTATCAACGCCAACACAGGATTATCTGCTTATTAGTATTCACCATGTAATTATTGATGGTGTTTCCTGGCGCATACTGCTGGATGACCTGAATCATTATTATCACCTGAATGAAGGTACACCAACGACACTACTGCCATCATCTACATCACCCAATGAGTGGATAAGTGCGAGCAAGGCCTGCGCAAAAACCAGCTATCTGCAAAAGCAATTTACTTTTTGGCAGGCGACACAACAATCCATTCCCGCTGCGTTATTGGAAACAACAGACGAGAAAAAAACGGAAGAGATAATTGATGGAAGCTGGCAAACCGAATCCAGCAGCGATTGCTTAAGCCATACAGAAACATTAACGCTACTCACCAATGCGCACACAGCCTATAACACTGATACGCAGGATTTATTAATCAGTGCATTTGCCCTAGCCTGGCAACAGTGGACCGGGAAATTACGCATTGCGTTGGACTTGGAAGCACACGGGCGCCATTTACCTTTTGACGCACTGGATTGCTCGCGCACCCTGGGTTGGTTTACCGCGATTTTCCCCTGGGTTATAGATCTGGATAGCCATGCACCACTCACCCACCAGCTCCCGCAGATTAAAGAATCCTTGCGTCGTATACCCGATAAAGGTATTGGCTTTGGATTGCTAAAATATTTCGGAACAGAAGCACAGCAACAGCAATTGCGCACCAGCGGTCCGGATGTTTTATTTAATTATCTTGGTCATCTGGATAGCGGAAATCCGGATTGGCAATTGCATACCACAGGCCTTTATTCCGGCCTGCAGAATCGTCGAAGCCATAGCATTGAGATCACCATGGCGATCAAGAGCGGGCACCTAACCTGGCAGATTCACTATTCAGGCAAGCAATTTTCTGCATCCAGAATCAATAAATTTAACCAGCTATTACGTGCGCAACTATTGGATATTGCGGCTCACTGTTGCCTTCAACCTACTGCATTACACACGCCCAGCGATTTAGGTGATGCGCACTATTCATTGGAAACCTATCTGCAACTCGCGCGACGTTTGAAAAGCCAGGGGCCAATTACTGCCATTCGCAAACTCACACCGACCCAGGCGGGAATTTATTTTCACACGCAGCAACAATTATTTTACAAGCAGTCATCCGGCAAGCTGTTATCCGACAATCTATTATCTGGAAAGCCGTCTGACCAACAACGCAATGAACTTTACTACGAAGAATTAGGGCTGTCGTTAAACCAGGCACTGGATGCGGAATTGTTGCAACATGCATTAAACCAGCTGACCAAAAAGCACAGTATTTTACGCAGCCTGTTTATTCAGGAAGGCACCGAAGAGGTTCGGCAAATAGTCTGCGACAATGCGCGCACCACATTGAGCGTTAACGATATATCCGCCCTAACGGCCAGCGCACAGGAAGAGTGGATTAGCCAACAAAAACATCAGCTGCGCACTGCTGGCTTTGACTGGAAATTGCCATTGCTGGGCTTGCACGTGTTTAAAACGGGCGAGCAGAAATCGCTGCTGCTATTTACTTACCATCATTTAATTCTGGATGGCTGGAGTTGCGCAGCCTTAATTGATGAGTTGTTAAGACGCTATTTGCAATTACAGCAATCGAATTTGCCTAGTTCCGTTGGACAGCAAATAACAGAAGAATATTCGACAACAAAACCTTCCGCTGATTTTGGTGATTACCTGGCATGGCTGACCGAGCAGAACCCGGAACCGGCGCGCGCTTTCTGGCGCACACACTTGGCAGGCATAGATGATATAACTCGTCTTCCCGGTGAAATTGCTGCAAACAATGTGGGCTATTCATTGCAAGAGACTGAATACCAATTACCGGCCAATTATCTGCAAGGTTTGCAACAATTAGCCGCACACTATGAAGTAACGCTCAACACGTTGATTCAAGCCGCCTGGGGTCTGCTACTACAGCGCTACAACAATACTGATGATGCATTGTTTGTCAGCGTGGTATCTGGCCGGACTGCGCCCGTTGCCGGCATTGAACATATGCTGGGGTTATTTATTAACAGCATTCCGGTGCGGATTGCGGCTCCACAATTTAACCAATCCAGCTCTGCAACAGAAGATATTCAACAGTGGCTGTGTAAGCTGCAAGACACTCATTTGCAGGCAGAACAAAACGCTTTTATTGGCTTGGCGGATATCGCCAGTGCCGCAAGTATTTCCAGTGATTTATTCCGCCACCTGCTGGTGTTTGAAAACTATCCGGTACAGGATCGCTTATCAGGTAGTAATTTACGTATTGATAAAATTAGTTTGTATGAGCAAACCCATTACGATTTTAATTTGCTGGTACAACCGGCCGAGCAATTACATTTCCGTTTTATTGTTAATAGCCAAGCCCACCCTGCGGCTAGCGTAGCGCGTATTGCCGGGCATTTACTGGATCTATTGCGCACATGGGCTGAGCGTAAGGAGATTGTATTACCCCACACTATTATTAACCCGGCAGAGACCCTGGAATTAATTACGCTCGGCACAGTTCCAGCCCTTCCTGTGCCATCGGAAGACAACCTGATTGCCCGCTTTTTACAGCAGCGACAATTGACGCCCGATGTGCTTGCCGTATGCGATAGCACTACACAAATTAGTTACGCCCAACTTGCACGACAATCTCATCAAATTGCGCAGCATTTACTCGCCCTGGGCATTCGCCACGAACAACCCGTAGCGTTGCTGGCAAACAGGTCTTGCAACATGGTTGCAGCACTCTTGGGAATTTTGCAAAGCGGTGCAGTGGTTGTGCCTATAGATCCCCATCTGCCTGAAGAGCGCATTCACTATTTATTAGCTGACTCCACTTCCGCTTGTGTTTTGGTCGATGACATTGATACCCAGCTGGCACAAACTCGCCCCGGAATTAAACAATATGCAATTAGCCAATGGCTAGCAGCACCAGCGATTGCAGTTGAATCAATACAACTGCCGGTACTGAGCAATGCCCAGCTGCTGTACCTGATCTACACCTCGGGGACTACAGGAACACCCAAAGGTGTAATGCTGGAACAGCGCAATTTATTGGCGTTGATTGTTAGCCAAACACAACAGGGATTATTGCCATTTAATAAACAGGTACTGCAATTTGCAACCCATAGCTTTGATGTGTGCTACCAGGAAATTTTCAGCACCTTGTTAGCAGGCGGATGCTTGCATATTATTGACGAGCAATTAAAGAAAGATGCCGATTACCTGCTGGAGTTTATCCGCACCAATACGATAGATACGGTGTTTTTACCTACAGCCTATTTAAAGTTTTTATTTTCAACACCGGAGCGAATCGCACAAATTCCCGCCTGTGTAGAACATATTATTACCGCTGGTGAACAACTACTGGTATCACCCCATTTGCGTCAGTTCTTGCAAGCAAGCAAGGTGCTGTTGCACAACCATTATGGCCCCTCTGAAACTCACGTAGTCACCACACAGGTGTTGAGCAAGCAATCTGACATTGCTGATATTCCGCCAATTGGTAAACCGATAAACGGTACGGGAATTTACTTGCTGGACAAGCACGGCAAACTGCAAACACGCGGTGCACTGGGTGAAATTTTTATTGGCGGCGCAAGCGTTGGGCGCGGCTATTGGCAGAAACCTGCACTGACACAAGAGCGCTTTTTAACTGCCGGTAACTTTGCAGCACTCACGGAGAATACTCATTTTTCCAGCAATGAATTTTTGGCATTGAATGGCGAGCGAATTTATCGCACCGGCGATCTGGGTTACTGGAGCGAAGCCGGCGAATTAATTTATTTAGGCCGTGGCGATCAACAAATCAAAGTGCGTGGCTATCGTATTGAACCGGGCGAAATAGAAGCCTGCCTGCGCAAACAGGCTGGCATCCATGAAGCTGCCGTTATCGCCCAACGCGACCGCCAGGGCAATAATTACCTGATTGCCTATCTGGTACTACATACAACAACATCCGCGGATGTTGCGTTAGATACCATTAAACAGGCGCTCGCCAATGAACTTCCTGTTTATATGCAGCCGGCCTTTTTTGTTCCGCTGATGCAACTGCCAATGACTGCCAATGGCAAGCTGGATAAACGCGCGCTACCCGCTGTTACATTGGCTACGCATAGCAATGCACAAAAACCGGCGAGCAAGATACAAATTCGTCTGGCGAGCTTCTGGCAAGAATTACTGGGAATTCCGGAACCCCATTTGGAGAGCGATTTTTTTGCAATGGGTGGCCACTCTTTGAATGCGGCAGCGCTTGCCAGCCGCATCCAGCATGAATGGCATATTCCTGTTTCACTAAAAGAATTATTTGCTGCACGCACTTTGCAACAACAAGCAGAATTGATTACCGGCAAACAAGCCCAAACGAAAGAGACAAGCAAGGATTCCCCCACGGAAAATACTGCCGATAAATCGCTAATTGTTCGCACTGAAAATTATTCCGGATTTATACCAGGAAACTGGATTCCCCTGTCATCGGCACAGCAGCGCCTCTATGTGCTTGATCAACTAGCGGGACCAACCACCAACTACAACATTCCGTTTGTCGCGCGGATACAACCCGGTATCGATTTGCCACAACTGGAAAATGCATTACAGCAGTTGGTGGAACGCCAAGGTATTTTACGTGCACGTATCGCTATTCACGATGGGCAGCCCATGCAAACGATTGTGCAGGATGCCGTGGCTATTCAACATCATGCGATTGCAGAAGAAGAATTGGATACTTACCTGGCCAACTGGGTTAAGCCTTTTGTTTTGCATCAACAGCCATTATTCCGCATGGAATTGCTGGATATTGAAAGTACGCAAGGCCATTGGTTGCTATTGGATTTACACCACATCATTGCCGATGGTGTCAGCGTTGAAATTTTATTGCGGGAACTCATGGCGTTATACAACGGCGAAACGCTGGCTGCAGTGGAATACGATTACGCAACCTACATCGATTGGCAGACGCACTGGCAACACACGCCTAATTACCAAACGCAAAAACACCATTGGCTAAACCGCTTCCGCCAGTTGCCACCCGCACTGGAATTGCCGCTGGATTTTATTCGCCCACCGGAACGTAGCACTGCCGGTGCAGAGTTTTCATTGCCACTGGATTCCGCGTTGGCACATGCGCTGGAAAATTTTGCGCAACAACAAAGTACCAGTGTATTTGCGGTGGCATTAACCGCATATGCACTGTGGTTGTGGCGTTACAGCGGCGAAACCGATATGGCGATTGGCATACCGGTTTCCGGGCGCAGCCTGGCCGAGTTTGCCAATATTCCCGGGCTAATGGTTAACAGCCTCGCTCTGCATATCCACCTGGATGCAGAGCAAACTGCGCAAGCCTGCGTGCACCAGATTTCCGCGCAATTACTCGATGATTTGCAGCATCAGGATTTTCCCTTTGATGCACTGGTCAACGCGCTGGAGTTGCCGCGCAACCCCGGGCGCAATGCGCTTTTTGATACCATGTTTTCACTGGGCAGCGATTGGCTGAGCAATGCAGGCGCGCAGGAATTATTTATCCCCCACCCCTTGCCAGTAACAGAAGCAAAATTTGATTTGGCAATGAGCCTGGATCAACGCAAGGGGCAATATTTATTGTCTGTAAATTACGCCACCAGTTTATTCACCGCAGCGCGTGCAACTGCCATGGGCCATCATTATTTGATAATGCTGCAGCAATTGCTTGAACACCCGCAACAACCACTGCGCAACCTGAATTGCCTTTCTGTTACCGAATACCAGCAATTAACGCTGGATTTCAATAACACGACAATGAGTTATCCACGCGCGTCTACTATCGCGCTTGAATTTGAAAAAATGGCCGCGCGCTATAGCGAACATTTGGCGGTGCATGACGCCGAAGGAACCTTGACGTATCGCGAACTCAACGAACTGGCCAATCAAATGGCTGCCTGTTTAATCCAGCTGGGTCCCATTCAACCAGGTCAAAGTCAACAAGATCAACGTCAACAAGATCGAGTCCAACAAGGCCTGCCCAAAAGCGAGTTAACACCGCAAATATTTGTTGGAGTCATGCTGGAGCGCTCGCGCTATTGGATTGCCTCCATGCTCGCCGTGCTGAAAGCAGGAGCGGTTTATATGCCTATCGCACCCGATTGGCCGGAAGAGCGTATCCGCAGTATTTTGCAGGATGCAAATGCACCACTCCTTATTTGCACACCGGGCACCGCAAGCGAGCTAACTACCGCTAATTGCCAGAAAATTTATCTGGATAATTTGCTTGCAGATGCAAAAAATTATTCTGCGGAAAATATTGCGCCTGCCTGTAGTGCGACAGATCTGGCCTACACTATTTACACCAGTGGTTCTACCGGCATTCCCAAAGGAGTTCTGGTAGAACAGCGCGGCGTACTTAATTTGGCGCAGTGGGCCGGTCGCGAATACAACCTGGAACACAACACACGCATGTTGCAAATGACCAGCCCGGGTTTTGATGTTTCCATTGAAGAAACCCTGGTGCCACTGCTAAATGGTGCAGCAGTTTTTATCCTGAATGACGCCAGCAAAATGGATAAGAAACAATTTACCCATTTTGTACAACAGCATCGCATTCAGATCGTCGAACTGGTGCCGAGTTTGCTGGCAGACTATTTACTCGACAACATTGCCATGGACTCACTTGCGCTGGTTATTACCGGTGCAGAACGCCTTGACCCTTTATTGAAAGATCAAATACTCGCGCGCGGTTATCGTTTGCACAATGTATACGGGCCCACCGAAACTACCGTAAACGCCACCAGCAAAGCCTGCAGTGCAAGCGATGACACTATTGGCAAACCCATGGCTAATTCTCATGCGTTAATTCTGGATAGGCTCGGGCGCGTACAACCTATAGGCGTACCAGGAGAATTGTGCATTAGTGGCGATAACCTTGCGCGCGGTTATCACCAGCGCGAAGCGTTGACAGCAGAGAAATTTACCGCAAATCCCTTTGTCGCGGGCGCACGACTCTATCGCACGGGCGACCTCGCCGCTTGGACTCACACCGGGGAAATTCGCTTTATTGGTCGGATTGACCAGCAAGTAAAAATCCGTGGTTATCGCATTGAACCTGGTGATATTGAAACTCGTCTGATGGCAATTGAGGGCGTGCAACAAGCCATTGTAACGGTGCGCAACCAGGATACCGCCAATGCCAGCCTCTGCGCCTATTACACAAGCGCAACCGCATTGAATCATAAAGCACTGCACACACAACTCGCGCAATGGTTACCTGAGTATATGATTCCCGCGCAATTTATTTACCTCGATGCAATACCATTAACTACCAATGGCAAGGTAGATAAAAAAGCTCTACCCCAACCCGACAGCATTATTCGCACTGATTATTTACCGCCGCGCACGCCCATTGAATTTCAGCTGGCAGAAATCTGGTGCAATTTATTAGGTGGCAGCAGTTACAGCGTCGATGAAGATTTTTTCCGCGTCGGCGGACATTCATTATTGGCGATTAAATTACTCACCAGCATTAACCAGCAGTGGAATATTTTGCTCAAGTTAACCGATATTTTTACGCACTCCACCCTGGAGCAACTTGCCAGCCTCATAACACGCCACAGCGAACAGCGTGCAGATCATAATCTGGTTTCTATTTATCAACTACTGAACCCGGTGAGTGAAAAAAATCTGTTCCTGTTTCCACCGGCATTGGGTGAAGCAGCAATTTACGCACGACTCAGCCAGCAGTTACCGGACTATCGTTTCTATTGCTTTAATTATCTCGATAATCCGCAACGGCTGGAAATTTACGCCGACACTATTGCCGCCGCGCAAACCCAAGGTGCTATTTATTTGTTTGGCTATTCTGCCGGCGGTAATCTTGCTTTTGAAGTTGCACGCGTATTGGAAGCGCGCGGGCATCGATTGGGTGGATTGATTTTGCTGGATTCCGTGCGACGCAGACAAACTGGCC
>JACCEA010121550.1_pt1 | contig 33035 bp, 30 predicted proteins | sample 7449851 | NCBI WGS metagenome assembly JACCEA01 (sample SAMN15323453, study PRJNA562643) | freshwater metagenome | isolation source: river surface water | place: USA:Blue River Watershed | collected 2017-08-18 | reverse complement strand
TTGTTTGATTTATTGTTTGATTATTTGATTATAAAAAATATTTCAATTTTTAAATATTTTTTTACTATATACAATGAATGCCAATAATCCAAATGATATTGCTTCTGTAAATAATGAATTGATTCATGGAAACTTGAGAAATATGTATGAAACTATGATTCGTTCAAAAGCTTTTCTTATTCGTATAAATCCAACATTAGGGGTTAATGAAGATGAAGCAACCCGTCGTGCTATATATTTTATTGCTGGGTCATTGATAGCAAGTGAATATAGATATAATCCTCAAACTGATAATGATATAAACTTTAACAAACGAAAACTATGTCAAATTAGAGATTATTTAGCAAGTTCTTTAGATATGATTTGGAGTACTTTAATTAATGGAAGTGCACCACAAGAACTTCAGAGGTTAACAGTGCAGAGGCAACGAGAAATTATTATTGGTGCAGTGGAATTATCACGAGAACTTAGGGTTTATATTGAACCCGGTGGTCCCTGTCATCAATTAACAGATGAAAGAATTCCAGATTTGCCTTCAAACTTATTTAATGCTCCTCGTCATCCTCCGGATCCAAATAGTGGTTCTGCTGCCGCAGGTGGAAAACCGAGAAAACCTAGAAAATCGGGTAAGAAACAAAAGGCAAAGAAACTAAGAAAATCCAAGAAACATAGTAAATATTTTTAGATACTAATATATAATGGATAGTGAGACAGAGACAGAGAGAGAGAGACAAAGGATACAAGTGATAAATAATTTAATAAATATTGATTTAACTAGTAGTAATATGAGTAATATGTTTAATACAATGATTGAAGCAAAACTTTATATTAATAGAATAATGATTAGTTTAAATCGAGATCTTAGTATCTATTTTAATGATAATTTTGGTGGACCACGAAATGCTGCAAAAGTTTTTATATTAGTGTATTTAGGGGAAAGAGGATATATTGTTCGGGCAAGGCGGAATGCCGATATATCTTTTAATAAAAGACTACTCTGTCAGTGTAGTGAACTTATCAAATTAACACTAATGAATTATATGGCTTTTATATTACCTAGATTTTCAAATAATGACACTGTAAATAGAGACCGTTTTGAAACTAATATTAATAATTTTTTGACACAACTTGGGCAATACGAGAGAGAAAATGATTGCCCTGAAAATCAAGATGAAATACCGAAGACAAGAAATTATAAATTAAATTTATTTCAGGATCTTCCTGATCCTTACGATCCAAATAGTGGTTCTGCTGCCGCAGGTGGAAAACCGAGAAAACCTAGAAAATCGGGTAAGAAACAAAAGGCAAAGAAACTAAGAAAATCCAAGAAATACAGTAAAAAATAAATGCGTAACTATATTTCTTTCGCAAGTTCACACAACAATGTTTTCTTATCAAGAATCTTATATTTATTTACAACTGATTTGAAAAAAAGATATTCAAAAATAGCAACCAATAAAACAAACTGTAAAGTTCTACAAAACTCTTCAATAAATGCCGACTTTTTCCAATAATAAACCACAAAATATTGTTCACGTATTTCTTTATATGTTTGTTTTTTCGGTATCATCTCTATTCCACTATCATCATTTTTCTTTTGTTCCGCAAAGTTTTGTGTACTTCCAAAAGACATTAATGATGACGATTGAGTTGGAGAAGGTATTGACACTTCATTATATTTTACAACATTTTGCAAAATATCTTTCATAACAAGCAAAAATAAAATAGCATTAATTGCAACCAAATAATATACACACATATTCCAAAGTTTGTTGTTGCTTCTATCCAGACGGTCTTGATATTTTTGGCAATTGCCAGTATAACCGATAAACGATATATTATATTGTGGAATATTTTCAATTTGAAACAAATTAAGTATTAGTTCTTTTTCATATGGCATAATGTAAAAAATGTAAAAAATAATTTCAAACATTGTTAAAAAATAGAGATGTATGAAATGGTATAAAAATAGATTCATTATATTTGTGCTTTATTTCTAATAATAAAAATATTTATATATTATTTTTATTAATAGTGAATTGGTTTATATGTATGAAAAATTTAGAACTTGTAAAAAATGGGACAAAGTCATATCAATTTTTCAGGTTTAAAACTCAGGATTATCAGTAAATACTGGAGCAACCGATGGCAAATTAGACTGCTCTGTTATTGCGTTAAAAAATCCATTAAAAGATTTGTTCATAGAGAACACAGCAAATGTAGAAATACCGGCAGAAATGGCAACAACAACAGAATCACGAACCAAATCTTTTAAAGGGCGCATTTCCTTGTTTACATATTTCATCTCAATCATTTTTGCTAAAATGTAGAGAACAGTTGTAATGACAATAATTGCGACAATAGCTTCCATTATATATTGACTAATTTTGAAAAAGTGTTAAAACAACCGCACAAAAAGTATAGGATTAAAAGGGAAGGGTCATAATGTTAGTATGGGATTAAAAGGGAACGACGAGTTCCCTTTATAGTTCTTCAAAATCCAACTTAATAATATCACCAATATCACTACTAAATGAATCTGGAATTAAGTCAGTAAAACCCAAACTTGAACTATCTATATCTTCGCCAATCTTAAGACGGTCATCATCATCATCTTCTGCTTCATCCAATTTTCGTTGTAAGTTTCGCGAAACACTAATTTCTTCCAAACGTTCTATTGTCTTTGGCGCATTTATTTCTTCAATCTTGCCTTCATCATTAAGTGCTCTATCAACATCATCGAATGTCAATCTACTTACTACTGGCTTGTCGCTTATATTTGTAATAACGGGAACTGCGTCAAAAGAAGGAGGCGGTTCGGGTTCTTTAATTTCTGAAGTTCCTACTTCTTCTGTGCCTGACAGATTTCCTGGCAGATTTCCTGCACCTGACCCTCCTAATATTTTTTCTGAATCCGCACTATTCATTTCTTCGGGTTCTTTAATAACTTCCTCTACAATCTCTTCTTCTTGTTCCACAGATTCATCCAAATAAGCACGAACAATTGCTTCAGTCGGAATACTATCACGAATTGTTTTCAAAATTGACTCCTCTACAATCATTTCAAAAATACGATTATGTTTTTGTTGATTCATAGGTGATGCGTTTTTGTCAAACAAATATGCGTTTTTATAAACTTTACGAGCAACATTAATATATGCTTTGTGTAAAAAATCATTTAATTTTGGAATAGAAATATCAATCTTTTTCTGGCGGGTTCCAACACGAACACATGTCAATACTTTGAGCTGGATTACATGAACACATGTAATCAGGTCTTCCAAATAATTACATCCCGACTTTTCAATAATTCGTGTTTTCTCTTGATCAATAATAGTGGGGTTCCATTTGGGAATCCGACAAATAAAATTCTGAAATGTCATTAAATACTTTTCTACTTCGCCATTATCAAGACTAACTTTCCATGATTCATTAAAAATAGACCGAATGCCCTCCATAATTCGTGGTGATAAAATACTTACAAGTCGACTACACCACTCATTTCGTGATTCATTTAAGTTCGATAATACAAAATCGTCCATTTATAGAAACGAAACATTTTCCAAACTACAATCTGAACGCAAAAATAAAAAGTCGAATAAATACATCATTAGCATTTTTTCGGAGCGGAACTCGCCTTTTATTTTATCAAAGCAAAAATGAACTTTTACCATTTTTTTCTGAAAGTCTTGATCTGCCAAAGAACTTTCGGAAATCTCTTCTAAATATTGTATAATATCCAAACACGAAACACCTTCTTCATACAATTGGTTCGAAAGATTCAAAAAATAAGTGTAATCTCTCTGTTCTGGTTGAAAATGCGGTTCTAAAAAATGCGGTTCTAAAAACTTTTTTCGCCAATCTCTCTTTAAATCCGCATATTGATACACTTTCTCTCTATTTACTTTGTGTAAACTTTTGTATTGAGGGTTTTGCGTATTTTCAGTTTTGTCTGGAATATATATTTCACAAAATCGAGACAAAATCGGTTTCAAAAGTTTATGTTTATTTTCAACAACAATAAAGAATCGTGTATTATGGCTAAATAGTTCAATACAACGACGCAAAGCAGATTGGGCGTCAATAGTTAATTCATCAGCATTATAGAGAACAATACTTTTGAACAATGTTGTATCATTGCATTGTATATTGGCCTTAGCAAAATGTTTCAATTCATCGCGAATAAACTTTATTCCCTTGCCATGCGCGCAATTAACAAACATAACATTAGTCTTTATTTTGGAACGATCAAAATTATAAATATGATAAATAAAATCGCCAACAATGGTTCTTTTTCCACACCCAGACGACCCATGAAAAACAATATTCGGTATTTTACGTATTTGAATAAAATAGTTTAATTTTGATGCCACAAAATTGTTTTCATGAAAAAGAGTTGTCATATTTGGAAAATATGATGCTTTGTTTTTATTTCATTTTTCCACAATTGGCAAATCATCTCTTACAAACTCGGCAGTTCCATCATTATTCCACCGAACAACCAAAGTAATTATTTCAACACCTGCTGTTTTGGCTTCATAAAATGCTTCTCTATATTCTTGGTCAATAACAGACGGTTGAAACCGATTAACATCTGTGCGTTGTATAACATAGCACATTATAGTGCGAACACGCGTATTTCTTTTTATAAAAGTGAGTTCTCTAATATGTTTCAATGCTCTTGGGCTTATGGGGTCTTTTGCCATTTTCCTATAACCATCAGGAAAATATGCGATTTTTGAATATGGGTCTCTATTGCTGAAATCCATTTTGGAATATTCTTTCTTAGGCATATCTTCATAACCAGCAAGTGGAACATTTTTGACTTCCATAATAAATGGAATACCGTTTTCATCGATTCCAGAAAAATCAAATCTGGAATCAATGTAGTCTTTTATATAAATAGTGGTTTCTCTCTTATACATCTTCACATTTTTTAGTATAGTTAAATAATTGTTTTTGAGAGAAGACTCAACTAGCATTTCTGCCAATTTTGGGTGGATGCCCACTAAAGGAAACCTAAGGTTTCCTTTAGATCCTTCCTCTATTGTTGACAACCAAATTGTGTGGCTACATTTACCATTACCTATTGACCGCGTCATCAACACATTTGCTCCAATATCCGCAAAACCACAACAACCTAGTGCTGGTGTGTGAGCCAATACTTCTTGTTCTTCACACATTACATCAGCAACATATGGTGTTTTCACATGTTTCGACGGCCGTTTTACAACAGTTCCTTGTATTAAGTTTTCCAATTTCATCAACATTTTTTATAGTTATAATCATAATAATTAAAGTGCTAATATATTATTTTGCATTTTTATTTTCAATTTTAGTAAACATGTAAAATTGAAATCTTTTTTACAAAAAATTATGGAAAGCACTTATACATGACACACATAACAACAATACTTACCGAAAGCAGATTTATACAATATGTCCCAGATTAACTCAGAACAAACTGCTGTTTGTCCTATTTGCTTAGAAAATATTAGTGGTTAAAAATATAAATGATATCTACAAATAATATGGCCAAAATATAATTGACTCCAAACATACATTATTTATATATATCTCTGATACTACTAATCACATTTTTTGACAATATTCATTTGTTTGGTAAAAACATAGCGTTCGTGGTACATTGTTCGTCTTCGCAAGTTACAGAGAAGGCACGCAATTTCAACATTATCCATATTATGACCACTATTATTGTCAATACGTTCCAAAGTCCATTGTTTATTCTCTCTAACAAAATTGTAGAAAAGATAAACAGACTCTTTACAATAGAAACATTTCAGACCCTTTTCATAGAGAAGTGAAATGACAAACTCCAGATTTACAAACTTATCTGTATCAAACTTTTTTTTATGAATATCTTGCATTTTATAACTCGAAATCTTATTTTGTATTTGTCTTCGAAGTTCTCTACATACTTCTTTGAAAATTATATTATCTACTTTGCTCGTTTCTTCTATTATAGAGACATCCATATTTTTTTTTAACTCTCTATATATAATTTCCAAACATTCCCATTGTTTATCTAATTCCAGAAACTTATTATCAAAACGCCACTTCTCTACTTCTTTCCTAATGCTTTTCACTTTTGGCGCAATAATTTTCTTCTCTTCTTTTTTCTTCTCTTCTTTTGTTCGCATATCAACAATCACCGATTTGGTTTCCATATACACAATTATTTAAATAAAAATATCTCATAATGAAACGATATAAACATTTTTTAATAATAATATAAAAGAACAACTGTTATAATATGTTTCCAATAATACCGCAAGCACAACCTGAAAAAAAAGAAGAAGATTCAAACAAAATAATGTATAAATACAAGAATATTTTAACACAGACACATGAAGAAACAGCAACAAACACAATGTTTAAGATAGATCAAATGTTAGAGACAGAAAAGAAAAATATGAATAGCGAGCCTTGGAACAAATTAGATAAGCGTCTAAAAATCCAGAAGTTACATGCATATGCCGAAAAATATGGTAAAGAAAATAATTTGCCAATGAAAGAGGTGAAATCTCTTAAACTTTTCTTCAGCACTTGTTTGACAAAAGACAAATTGGCAAAAGTAAAGGATGTAGATTATAATAAAGAAACTGGTGTCATAAATAATATTAATTCACTTGCTTTTAATGTTACAACTCACGCATTTACTTTGCGAAATATTGATAAAAAGGTTTCTACACTCAAATCGCTTACTCCAAAGAAGAATAACTCCGAGAAAAATAATAGTGAAGATGAGTAGATCGCAAAATTGAATAATTTTATATAATATATAAAATTATATAAAGAATACTAATATGACCGAAAATAATATGACTGAAAATAATATGACCGAAAACCCAGATTTTGGTGAAGAAGATATATTAGATTTAGAAATCCAAATCCACACAAGTGTAGAAGAATATTTAATGGAATATGGAATTGACCAATGCCAACCCGACTTTTACAAAACAATGATTGACAAAATAACAGGAGAATATTTAGAAAATCTAATTTGCGCAGAAATTATTGAAGAAGAGCCATATCAAAAAATATATAAACGATTTCGAAAACAAGTTCATCAATTTGCGAAAAATTATTATAATATTATTGGAATCCCTCGCCGAGCATATAAAAATCCCCGTTCACACCATTATACAATCTTAAATAAAGAACACGTAAGAAAACAAATAGAAAGATTGACAAATGCTACACAATATGTACAACGAACACCAGAATGGTATGAGTTTCGCCATAATCTAATAACTGCTAGCAATATTTGGAAAGCAATTGGATCAGTCGCAAACCAAAATAGTTTGATTCTTGAGAAATGTAAACCACATGAAGCAATACCAGAAAATGGAGGTCATGTAAATACAGATTCACCTCTTCACTGGGGTGTTAAATATGAACCACTTACTATTATGTTGTATGAAAAACGAAATGCCAAAGTTGGAGAGTTTGGTTGTATAAGCCACCCAAAATATCCATTTATTGGAGCATCACCTGATGGCATTGTTATAAATGAAGATTCCCCCGCATATGGCCGAATGTTAGAAATTAAAAACGTTGTATCGAGAGAAATTACAGGTATTCCAAAAATGGACTATTGGATACAAATCCAAACACAATTGGAAGTATGTGATTTGGAAGAATGCGATTTTGTAGAAACAAAGTTTAAAGAATATGAAGATATTGACGAAGAAGAGTTTTATAAAAATAAACACAAATATTTGTATAACGGGGTTATTTTATATTTTATCAATTCTGATTTTGCGGATTGTAAACCATATTATGTTTATATGCCATTGGATATAAAACTTGATAAACAATCAATTGGTGCGTGGGTTGATGAGAAGAAAAAAGAACTGAAAGAATCACATGTATTGTTTAAGCGTATTTACTGGTATTGCGAAGCATATTCATGTGTATTAGTAAAACGCAATCGTCATTGGTTTGAAATGGCTCTTCCAAAAATGGAAGAACTTTGGAATACTATTTTGAAAGAAAGAGTTTCCGGATATGAACATAGAAAACCAAAAAAACGTATTGTTGAGAAAAAATGTTTAATTAGTAAAGAAATAATGAATGAAGTTGAAGAATGTGTTGGGTGTGAAAACTTAGATGAACCATTAGTATAAAATAAAGATGAATTAAATAAACCCATTTAGAAATAATAATCCTTTTATTTTTATTATCATGTCTTCCGAAATGTATGTAACAAAGAGAGATGGTGCTACCGAAATCGTGTCATTTGACAAGATTTTGCGCCGGATTAAGCGTATTGGTCAAGAAGCGGGAATTAAAATTAATTACACAACACTTGCGATGAAGGTTATTGATCAATTATATGACAATATTTCTACTACTAAGATTGACGAATTAACCGCAGAACAATGTGCGTCAATGTCCTCTATTCACTATGACTATTCTACACTTGCTGCGCATATTACAGTTTCAAACCACCATAAGAATACTGAATCCGATTTTGTATCTGTTATTGCAAAACTCCACAATTATAGAGATAATCATGGTAAGCACTCTCCATTAATAACAAAAGAACTTTTGGAAATTGCGCAAAATAATAAGGTCATTATTGATGAAGCAATTGACTTTCGTCGTGACTATGTATTTGACTATTTTGGATTTAAGACATTGGAAAAGTCATATTTAATGCGAATTAATAATATTGTTGTTGAGAGACCTCAACATATGTGGATGCGTGTATCACTCGGAATCCACGGAAATGATATTGAAAGCGCTATAAATACATATCATTTGATGTCGCAGAAATACTTTACGCACGCAACTCCTACACTTTTTAATTCTGGAACACCACGTCCACAACTGAGTTCATGTTTTTTAATTGCTATGGAAAATGACAGCATTGACGGTATTTATAATACACTGAAAGATTGCGCTCTTATTAGTAAATGGGCGGGCGGTATTGGTCTTCATATTCACAATATAAGAGCAACTGATAGCCATATTCGTGGGACAAATGGAACCAGCAATGGGATTGTTCCAATGTTGCGCGTCTTTAATAATACCGCAAAGTATGTTGATCAATGTTTAGATCCAAAAACAATTGTATATACTAAACGTGGACCAGTTAAAATAAAAGACATTATTATTGGTGATGAAGTAATTACAGATGATGGAAACTTTTATAATATTCGTAAAGTTTTGGATTATCCAGAATATAAAGGAGACATTTATGATATAGATGTAAAACATTCATTGTATCCAATTAAATTAACAGATATGCATCCAGTATGGGTTATTAAAAATGATAAATATGTTCAGACTAATTTCAAACATATTATAACAGATCTTGATAAAAAACTTATTTCTCCCGAATATGTAGAGGCAAAAAACATAAAGAAAAATGATTTTATTGGATTTCCAATTCCAAAGTATGAACAAGATATTTCTCATTTTACTGAACATGATTGTCGTATGTATGGAATCCTTATTGGAGACGGAAAACTTTCCGAAACATTATCGAATTCTTCTATAACAATAAACGCCGAGAAAAAAGATACAATTGAGTTTGTTGAGTCATATTTACAAAAATTAAATATTGTTTCAACACGTTCTGGAAAAGGCAAAACCGCATCAATTATTTTTTCAAGAAATAATATGTTTAAATATACTTATGAAATGGTATATGATAAAAATGGAGTAAAGAGAATTATACCAAATATGTTAAGTTTGCCAAGAAATAAAATACTATGTTTGGTTAAAGGAATTCTAGAAACAGACGCAATTATTTCAAATAGCAAAATTGTTCTTGAAATGGAATCGGAAAATGTTATTGAGTGTGTTAGATATTTATTATTAAGACTTGGTATATTAACATCTGGTTATAAGACTGAAAAATCATCCATAGTTTTATTGATTCCAAAAACAAAAGTTATTTGTGATTTATTTCCAAATAAGGGTCTTATTGTAGCAAAGGGTGTAAAGTTTTTTGAATATAATGGTTATTTATTTAGTATTGTAAATGATAATAAGAAAACAGAGAATTATGCTGGAAGAGTGATTGATATTGAAATTGATGATTCAGAACATCATAACTTTTTAACCCATAGTGGTCTAGTACATAATGGTGGTGGAAAGAGAAACGGCAGTTTCGCAATTTATATAGAGCCTTGGCACGCAGATATTGAGAAGTTTTTAGAAATGCGAAAAAACCACGGCGATGAAGAATTGAAAGCACGCGATCTCTTTTATGCCCTTTGGATTCCCGATTTATTTATGAATCGTGTAAAAAATGACGAAATGTGGACATTAATGTGTCCAGATGAATGCCCCGGATTGTCTGAAGTCTATGGTGAAGAGTTTGAGAGACTTTATACTGAGTACGAGAGACTTGGCAAAGGGCGTGTCACTATAAAAGCCAGAGACATTTGGTTCAAGGTGCTTGACGCACAAATGGAGACCGGAACACCATATCTTTGTTACAAAGATTCCGCAAATAAGAAGTCAAATCAAAAAAATATTGGAACTATTAAGAGCTCGAATCTTTGTTCCGAAATTATGGAGGTATCAACACCCGAAGAGACTGCCGTTTGTAATTTGGCAAGCATTGGTCTTCCAACTTTTGTTGAAAATGGAATATTCAACTATGACAAATTACGAAGTGTTGCTGGAACTATTACACACAATTTAAACAAGGTAATCGATGTAAACTATTACCCAACACCAAAAACCAGAGTTTCTAATTTGCGCCATAGACCTATTGGAATTGGTGTTCAAGGATTGGCAGATGTATTTATGTTAATGAATATTCCTTTTCATAGTAATGAGGCTCGTGAAATCAATCAGCGCATTTTTGAGACTATTTATTATGGGGCACTTGAGAAGTCAGCATATTTGGCAAGTATAGATGGCCCATATGAGACATATGCGGGTTCTCCAGCTTCACAAGGACAATTACAATATGATTTATGGAATGTAGTGCCTTCTGAAAATCTTGATTGGAAATCTCTCAAAGAAAAGATTGCGAAAACTGGTTTGCGAAACTCATTATTACTTGCGCCAATGCCTACCGCATCTACTTCGCAAATCTTAGGATTCAATGAATGTTTTGAGCCATTTACTAGCAATATATATAGTCGTAGAACATTGGCAGGAGAGTTTGTATTAACAAACAAGTATTTAATGAAGGAATTAATTGATATGAACTTATGGAGCACAGAGTTAAAAAACAATATTATTGCAAATAATGGAAGTGTTCAACATATTGATTTGCCAGAGGAAATTAAATTAAAATACAAGACTGTATGGGAAATACCTATGCGCCATATAATAGATATGGCATCAGACCGTGGTGCTTTTATATGTCAAAGTCAAAGTTTGAACTTATGGCAAGAAGACCCAAATTACAATTCGCTAACATCTATGCACTTTTATGCATGGTCAAAGGGATTAAAAACCGGAATGTATTATTTAAGACGCAGAGGCAAACATAAGGCACAACAATTTACAATTGAGCCAAAAAAGGCAGAAGAATGTATTGCTTGTAGTGCGTAAACATTTATAATAAATAACAAATAAACATATATTTTTCTAAAAATATATATTTTATGCTACAGAAGTTTTACAATTTCTAAATCAACATGGTTAATAAATATTTCCAATGACTGAACGGTACTGCTTGCAGAATAGTCTTTACATAAAAAATCAATCATATCTAACACAACTTTTATTCTATCAGATGTCCAATAAGTATTGAATCCAGATAATGTTGCTTCATCATAAATTGGTGTAAGCATATCTTTCTTAAATATATTATCAATTCCGTATTCATGTAGAGAGTTTTCAATCAAAATAATGTATAAATTAAGACATAAAACAATAACTGGACACCCCTTATAAGTATCTTTTAATCGTTCTAAACCAGTTATTGCGCAGTTAAATAGTTTTTTTATACCAGGTGTTCTATCAATAAATCGCGCATTTAAAAATGTCTGACACGCAAAATGGATTGGATTATATAAATACTGGACTTCAGTCTTGTTGGCATTATAATAAAGACGGCAAATTGACTGAAAATAACCGGGTTCCTGAATATACATTACATTATCCTGAACGCGAAACTTTGTTCCAATTGGTTTGTTGCTCAAAATCGCAAGCTTAATTATAATTGATAATGGGTCTAAAATAAAAAGTCTGTAGTTTGTATTTTTTGAATTATCTGGTATTTCATTCATTATACAAACTATATAATCATATTCTTAAACTTTTTTATAAAAAAATAAAAAAGTATAAGAAATAAAGTTTTATATTAATATTAGTTCTGCTTCCAGTGCTTACCACAATCTAAACATGTAATAAATATAGTGGAAGGCTCATCAGCTGAACGCGTCTGTAATTCATAATAAGTACAACGCTTGGATTTACATTTCTTACATGTAAACATATCGGTCATTGCCTGAACGTTTGTAGAATACTTATTAGCATCTCGTTTAATTTTTGCGTTTATCATTTCTTTCCAGTGTTCTGGATTCATTTCTTGGTGAGTCATAAAAGCCAATGCCTTTGGACTTAATTCTTCACTATGTAGCAAAGCAAGAAGTTCTGGATTTTTTAAATTGCTGTAAATAGTTCTTAAACGATCCATATAAATGGTCGAAAAAGCAGGTATATCCCATTTTTTTATAATTTTCAAATTGCTTGCTTCTTTAATGGCATAATTATAAACACCTATTTCAACATTGGCAAGAATAGTTGGATTCGCATCTTTTCCAAATCTCTCAATAAGTTTGGAACGAACATTTTCACGAAATAGTGTGGGGTTTGCGATTTGAGTTGATGACATTGTTTTGTTTTATTTGTTTTGTTTTTGTTTTTATGTTTATTTAAACATAAAAAATCAATTTTCTACAAAGGAAACCATGTTATGGATGTTAGTTTTTATACTGGTGAAGATTTAAAATGTTTGCTGATTAATATGTTTTTTAGTTTTTCTTTTGTCTTTTCTTAAAGATTTTCTGTTGTCTTTTCTTAAAGATTTTCTCTTTCTTCTTCCTCCAATTAACAATGTTTTAAATATTTTTTTATTTTTCTTAATAAAATCATTTATTGCTGTAGGATCTGCTCGTGGCTCTTTACTTAAAACAAAAATTCTGAAATTTTCTTGTCTTTTTTCTTCACTGTCACTTGCCAATGGACTTGTTGCACCTTCTTCCATATTATTAATTTCATACCATTCACTTAAAAGTGCATCAAGATCTACATATGGATAAAAGCAACCTAATAATTCTCTATATACTTCCTTACAACTGCTTGTTGAATATGCTGAAGATGCTGAAGTTGCTGAAGTTGTATCATCATTACACAAATGTATTAAAACTGCTTCATTCATTAAAAATGCTTTTTCAAAAACACCCAAAGGGCAACTAGGATCTCTAGTTCCAATCGCATTTATGCAATCATATGTTAAAAATCTTATATATGGATCTTTATAATCTGGACCTTGAGACATAACAAATTGAATCATTTCCATTACATATTTTTTTTTTTCAGGATATTCAGATAAATGTGTATTTAAACGCGTTTTAATTTCTCTATTTAGATCACGCAAAAGACTAGTTTTTTCTGTAGCATCTAATGTTGTGCTTGGATCATTATTAATATAATCAATTAAAGGTTGAAAAGGGTAATCATCAATTTCAAAATTAGAAGCACCTTCATTATCTCTTCTAATAATCGTCATAAATTTATTAAAGTTTAATTTTCGAAAAGCCTTGTGAACTTCAACTGATATTTCACTTCGTGATTGTTGTGGTGCAGGTGGCGGCGGTGGTGCAGGCAGTTGTCCTCGTGATCGTATATTTCGAATGGAAACTCTTTCAAAAAAACCTCTTATCATAACTGCATAAGTTATATCAGTTATTGTTCCGTGCGACCGACCATTGCCACTTATGTATTCAACTGGACTGCCTACTCTTATATTATTACCTCTCACCTTTCCTTTTTCAAGTGTTAAAATTGCTCCCGTGTCGGCACTCCTAACACGATAATTTTCTACAGAAACAATATACGTAGGTTTCCATTCACCATTCACATATGCGTCAACTTCTTGTCCTTGTCGAAAATACTCGCCAACTGGTGCTTCATTATTATCTTCAAAATTTGGCATCTGATATCGTCTTAATCTTGAGTCTGGAACAGTTAATAGATCGCTACCAACAAATACAAAATAATTTTTAGAAACTAATATTCCACGAAGCACATTACGCCAACTATTGCTTTTTTTATATTCAACTCTAGTTCCAGGGATTATATTTGTATATACCGTAGTATCATAATTGGCAGTCCCTTCAGGTCTTACCTCATCTAGCATTTTATCCACATTGATTCCAGTCTTTATATTTATAACTGTATAATTTTTTTCTTGTGGATTCACACCTGCTCTCCATACACCGTCCACTAATACATCAACCCAGTCGTTTACTCTAAAATTGTCAGGTGGTGTTGCTCCTGGTGGTTGTGGTGGCACTACTACTTGTGGTCTTGCAGTTGCCGTTGCCGGTCTTGCTCTTGCTCTTGCTGGTCTTTCTCTTTCTGCTGGTCTTTCTCTTTCTGCTGGTCTTTCTCTTTCTGCTTGTCGTGGTGCTGGTGTTAGTTGTGGTGCTCCTATTAGTGGTCTTAATGTTGAACTTGAACTTGTTATTATAAATAATTCTCCGGACATATAAATCTGATAATTTATGGAAGTTATTGTTCCAGGTCGCCACTGATTATTATCATTCAAAAATTCAACTGGACCTTCAGGTATTACATTTTGAACTGCTCCACCACCCAAAGGTCTTACATCACGACCCACAGGTCTTACTTCAGTTGGTGCTTTATCCATTTCTATTCCAGTTGCTGTATTTATAATTGTATAACTTTCAACATTTCTTATAGTTCCTGGTACCCAGCGATCTGCATAGTATACTTCAATTTCCTCCCCAATATTATAAACACCTCTTCTATTTGCCATCTATATAATATTTAAACCGATAAATATCTATACCGATGAAGATTTAAAATGGGATACCAAGTGTCTCTTTGAAATCTTCATCGGTATAGATATTTATCGGTTTAAATATTATTTATAGAGGTACAACCACATTTTATAAAAAATTACAGCAGTATTGGTTTAAATCTTCACTATTAAAGTTGTGTTTTGTATTATCAAATTTATTAATTAGTTATTAAATTGATCTTTTACTTTTAATCCTTCCCTTTATAAAATCTCTAAATCCGAAAGACGCCAATATTCAGAACCATTATTTGGCAATGGTCTCCGAATAATCATTGGAATCTTTTTCTGTTCAAACTCGGCCAAAGCAATTAAATATCCATCTACTATTTCCTCACCCAAATCAACAAATGCTTCTGCTCCAGCATTCAATTGCTTTGCTCTTTCACCAAGAATCTTTGCCTTTTCATATTTTGTAATAAATGGAAGAGTTCGGTGAAGAGGATCAATAATAATACCATCCTCATTACGAACAATAGTACAAAGTGCGTCAACCTCTTCGAAATTATGAACAATAAGTTCTGGGTGATGCTCTGTGATTATATTGGTTTTCATATTTTCTGTTATTTTTTGTAAATAATTTTCATCCTCATTTTCGTCTTCATCGTCATCATCTTCTATATCTTCATTTTCATCATCAATATCTTCAAAATTAATATTTTTTTCCTTATTTACATATTTTTCCTCATCTGATTCATCTGGTTCCTCTACATCTTCATCGCTATCATACATTTCGTATTCATCTCCAGAGTCATTACCTGCGCCTCCAATATGTCTAGGTTTTTCTGAACCGGAATCCGAACCGGAATCTGAACCCGACCCCGAATCCGAATCATAATCTGAGTTATCACCACCTATTTCAAATACAGTTTTCTTATCCATTTTAAACTAATATAATAATTGTATTTATTATATTTGTTATCTAAATATTTTCAATTTTATGTTGTCAATCTAACAAAACCAAAGTATGTAAGACCAAACAAAATACTTTTGAGCATTAATCCATAGAGATTTAAATTACCATCTTCGTTATGGATTTGCAAAAATCCAAAATATTTGAACAATAATGAATTAATCATAGGAATTTGAAAAAGGAAAAATAATACTCCAATCAAAATTGGTGTTTGGAACTCATCATATAGAGAAACCATTAAATCTTTCCTATATTTATCTTTTTGGTGTTCTTCGGTTAATCCTGCCATTTTTTGTTCATACTCACGCAAATAATCGGTTGTCAATTTGGTAGAAGGAATATGATTTGGTCTAATTTGTTCATCATTTTGAAACATCTCTGTATCATGTGGAGCACCACGGTTCATCATTGGCGGAGGGGCTGGTTGCATCGCTTCTCCTGAAAACCCACCAGCTCCTCCCCCAAAACTTTGGTTAAATGAAGGCAACTGTGTATCAGTTGGTTCAGGTATTCCATATGGATTTTGGTGAATATTCAGTGGTTTGTATTGTTGACTCATACTTGTACCACGTGAACCATTATCTCTTGAAAATCCAGTTGTGTCGGGCAAATCCGAAATCCTTGTTATATCTTTTCTATCCATATAATGTAAGATGGAGAGAACAAAGCATTATTCTAACCGCGTCTCTATTCAGGTGAATCAATTTCAATAATTTTCTTAGTTTTGCTACATGAAACCGGATTCAATACATATTTGTGGCAATACTCTCCATATTTATATGTTTTTCCATCAATTTCATTGATTACCGGGCCATTAAAAATTAAACAATTTTTTCCTTCACAAACAGTTCTAAACATTGTTGCTAAACCTAATCCAAGCATTATTGATATAAATACTTGGCCAATATCGGTATATAATAATCTTTTCAAATCCATTTCTATATCTTCTAATTAGAAAGGAACTATACCTTTTTTGTTTACACGCCTTTTTTATTTATGCCCTTTTTTGTTTATACGCCTTTTTTGTTTTTCTTTGTTTCTTGTGTCTCTTTTTGGATCCACCTTCTTTTCTGGATTTCTTGTTTTCTAATTTCTCTGATTGATTGTGTATATTTTGCATATTCAAAAGCGTATCTGCTGTTTCAAACTGAGATTCACTAAGTGCATCATTCGGAACTTTACTTTTTTTCATTTTAACAAGCGTTTTTGCCGATTTAGAATGAGGTCCTTTCAAATACTTTGGGGTTTTACTCATTATATTATATTATTAGACATTTTTATATCTCTACACAAAGGTCTAAAAATATAATAAAAACAAAATAAACAAAAATATTTGGAAGTGTTCCCCACTCCAAAATTGAAAAAAAAGTATAAACAATCTAAAAATATAAACTACTATAATATAAAATGGCAACAATTACTAAGAAATATGAAGACTTTATGAGAGCACACTCAGTGCCAAAAGACGCACCTAAAGAAACAATTAAAACCAATTCAAGGATTCCAAGTAAACCTCATAATAAAGAACACGTCTATGGTGGAAAATACAATATTCCAGACGATAAATACAGCGAGTTTTTGAGTTTGTATTATAAAAATTGTATTGAAGGTGGAAATGATGAGTTCTTAACTGAACTTCAACTAGAAAATGATGGCCCTATTCTAGTTGATATTGACTTAAAATATGACCACACAGTGAATAGTCGCATTCATTCAAAAGACCATATTGATGACTTGGTGTCACTTTATTTAGTCATTTTGAAAGATATATATCGTTTTGATGAAAAGCCATTCTACATATTTGTAATGGAAAAAGACAATGTAAACCAAATTGAAGACGGTGAAAAATCCATTACTAAAGATGGAATCCATATGTTGATTGGAATCAAAGCAAGTCGCGCAATCCAAATGTATTTGCGCACAAAGGTTCTTGAAAAAATTGGAACAATGTGGAAAGGTTTGCCTATTATAAATACTTGGGATCAAGTGTTTGACGAATCAATTAGTAGTGGAAATACCGGCTGGCAACTTTATGGAAGTCGCAAGCCAGACCATAAGCCATATAAATTGACCCACATTTATGAAAATACATTTGATCCTGCGGATAATGAACCAATGACTAATTACATACAATTGAAAAACTTTAAACTTTCGCAAAAAATCCAATATTTGTCAGCGCGTTATAATGGATTTCCATCTTTTCCAACAAATCCAGATTTGGCAATTGAAAACGGCGTTGAAGTTAAAAAACGTATTTATACTGGACATAGCAATAACAACCATTTTATAACTAGTTCAGGCGTTTTATCAGCAATTCTTCATGTAAAGAATCACCAAGAATTGGATTTAGTTGTTCAAGAAACTCTCAATCAATTAACTGTCCGCGACTATGAATTGGTAGAGACGCACAAATATACGATGACTCTTCCAGAACAATATTATGGTCAAGGCAGTTATGAAAAATGGTTGCGTGTTGGAATGGCATTATCGGAAACTTGTAATTTGTTATTTATTACGTGGGTTGCTTTTAGCGCCCAGTCTGTCAGTTTCAGTTTTGCCGATATTCCAGAAATGTTTGAAAAATGGCAAAGGTTTGAATCCAAAAAAGGAACCGCTATTCTTACAAGGCGTTCAATTATGCACTGGTCTAAACATGATGCTCCAGCAAAGTTTAAAGCAGTTTTGAACGAGAGTATTGATTATTATATTGACAAAACAATTTCACCAATGATGAATGATATGGGAGAGAATGGCAAAGGCAACGGAAAACCGTGTGGTGATTTTGATATTGCAAATGTTCTCAAGCAAATGTATAAAGATGAATATGTATGTGTCAGTATTAAACATAATGTTTGGTATAAGTTTCATAATCACCGCTGGGTAGAGATTGATTCAGGAACAACTTTGAGAAAAGCAATTTCAACTGAATTGCGTGATATTTATTCAAATAAACTGAAAAATATACAAGCAACTATTGATACACTTGAGAGCCAAGATGAGACAAATGAACTAATTAAAACACTCAAGAAGAAAATGGGAAAGATATTGGATATTAGTTTAAGACTTGTTACTACCAATGACAAGAAAAATATTATGACAGAAGCGAAAGAACTTTTCCATGATCCACTATTTATGGAAAAACTAGATATTAATCCATATTTGCTTTGTTTTGAAAATGGAGTAGTTGATTTCAAAGAGAAGATTTTCAGAAAGGGTTATCCAGAAGATTATGTTAGTAAATCAACTTGTATTGATTATATTGGCAATCACGATCCCAAAACAATTGCTGAAATTAATGATTTTATGTCGAAACTGTTTCCGCGACCACAATTACGCGACTATATGTGGGACCATTTGGCGTCAATGTTGCTTGGAACACCAGATAAACAGACATTTCATATGTATATTGGAGAGGGGCGAAATGGCAAGTCCGTATTGACAACATTAATTGATGAAATTATGGGTGAATATAAAGGCGTTGTTCCTTTGTCAGCAATTACTCAAGATAGAGCGAAAGTAGGTGGAACATCTGCAGAATTGGCAGAATTGAAGGGAGTCCGTTATGCGGTTATTATGGAGCCGTCGAAGAAAGACGCAATCTTGGAAGGTCCCCTCAAACAGTTGACCAGTGGTTTAGACCCGATTCAGTGTCGTGCTCCATACCAAATGAAGACAATGGTTTATTATCCTCAATTTAAACTGATTTTGTGTAGTAATGTTAGAATGGAAATAAAGTCGCAAGATTTTGGAACTTGGCGTCGTATTCGGGAAGTGCCATTCGAATCATTATTTACAGAAAATCCAGTTCACGATGATCCTGATAAACCATTTCAATTCTTGGTGGATGGAACAATTATTGACAAGTTTTCCTATTGGAAATACACATTTATGTGGATGCTTGTACAACGCGCATTTAAAACTGATGGTAAAGTGGGCGAATGTGATATTGTAAATCAAGCAAGCAAAGCTTATCAGGAAAGTCAGGATTTTATTGCCGAGTTTATTCGCGACAAGATTGTGGTGGATGCGGGTGGCAAGATAAAAAAGACGGAACTCAACAGCGAGTTTACAGTTTGGTATCAAAGTACTTATGGAAAAGGGGCTCCTTCACCAAAAGAAGTTCACGCATATATGGACAAAAAGTTTGGTAAGTTTGAAAAGAAAGAGAAGGGTGCTTGGACGGGTGCTAAAATCAAATATGATAGAGATGATTTGTTTAAGCGTTCGGCAACTGGGGAGGACGAGTTTGATGACGGAATTGGTGCGGATGACCTTTAAATAAAAATAGAAAAATAAAAAGACAAATAAAAAGGCAAATAAAAAATAAACAAAAGATTTTGATTGTTTTTTATTTATGATTTATTTAATAAGAATCAAGGTTAACTCATCAATATATTGTTCTAGAAACTCACTTATTTGTTCTTTTTTTTTGAAAACTGGAAGACCAAAATCACTTATTTGATAGGTCATAAACTTCTCTGTATAATTAGTTAAACATTCATTGATAATAGTATTTTTTGCTTCTTGAAAAGATTTGGATGAAACTACAAGTTCAAGTATATTTTCTTCAAACTCAATAATAAATCTGTAGAGATTATTCATTTTTTGGATTGGATTGGATTGGATTGGATTGGATTCGATTGGATTGGATTACAATGTAAATTATTCAAAAAAAGATTTCATTTTTACGCATATAATATTAATATTCAATATTAATTCTAAAAAATAAATCACCAAAAAAGAAAAAAAAATTATTAATTAACAAAAGTATAGAATAAAAATCATTTTCTCTATTGCTAACAATACATATTAACAATATTAATAACAATAATTGTAATGTATAACTATATGACATACTTGAATATATTTTTTCAATATTTTGTCTAGTAACTATAATAAATCCAAAGTTACTTACTACTTTACAAAATGTTAAAATTACAAATATTTTTTCTGTAATATTTTTATCAATTATTACGGATAAGTTTATAACATTCATAATTGTGTTTGAAAATATATGAATAACAAATATTATTCCAGTTTTTCTATCATTTTGTTCAGCATTGTTTTGTTCGGCATTGTTTTGTTCGGCATTGTTTTGTTCGGCATTGTTTTGTTCAAAAATATTATAAATGCGTTTACAATGTGGGCAAAAGTTTTTATTATTTCCAGAATTTAGAAATATAGTAATACAAGATATATGATAAATAGAGTTTGAACACTTACATGGAAGTTTTATTAATTTTTGTTCTTCAATATCAATAGATTCAAGACATATTAAACATTCTTTATCTATTAAACTATTTCTATCAAAATTGAGAGATTGATTCTTGATTGTGTTCATAATATTTTAAGAGATATAATTGTAATATATTTGTAATATAATATGTAGATATAATATATAGCAAATGAGCATCTTAAGGTTTATCAACATTCCGGTTTTTATTGTTAGTTTAGCAGTTGGTTTATTTTTTGTATACATTTATGGATCAGACAAACGAAAGATTTATGTCTATCCTACTCCAGATAATGTAGATACAATTCAGTATAAAGATAAGGCTGGAACTTGTTTTGAGTTTAAAGACACTAAGGTTTCATGTCCGGAAAAAGAAAGTGATATTTCAAAAGTACCACCGCAATAAATAAAGGAAACCGTAGGTTTCCTTTTAATCCTTCCCTTCTCTTTTAATCTTCCCTTTTAATCCTTCCCTTCCTGTTTGATCCTTCCCATTTTGATTCTCCAAAATCAAACGCGTAAAATTGATTTTATTTTATGTTAATAAACATAAAGTAAAAGTATATAATATAACAACAAAATGAAGTTTTGCACCGAATGCCAGAATATGTATTACATAACCATTGATGAAAATAATTCCAATAATTTAAATTATTATTGCCGATTTTGCGGTCATAAAGATGAACAAATTAAAAATGATGGTGTTGTCGTATTAAAAACCCAATACAAAAAGACCGAACAAAAGTTTAACCATATGGTAAATAAATATACCAAATATGATCCTACACTTCCGCGCAAAACAACTATGAAATGCCCAAGTGAAGAGTGTAGCGAAAGTCATGATTCAGATATTATTTATTTGAGATATGATGATGAAAATATGAAATATTTGTATATTTGCGCCAATTGTAATTACACTTGGAAAACAGATGACAAAAAATAAAAACCAAATGATGTCTTTCTCTTACTTATTGGTGTCTCTAACTTATTGGTGTCTCTGTCTAGAAGGTCTACCCTTTCTTTTTTTTGATTTTTTTTGCGTTTTCTTATTTCTTTTACCACCCCAATTTGTATTCCGATCATCTATTGGTAATATTTCTTCTTCTTCATGTTTTTTCATATCTTCTTCGCTTATATTTGTATTAACTCTACAAGATATATCAATTATATTTATTCCATCATATCCAAGACCTTTTAAATATTTTATTAATTTCGAAATATGTATTTCTTTTATATTTTCACTATTAATACCTTCGCTTGGTAGTACTGGTAACATTGGATTAGAAACACTAACTAAATTAAATGTTTCAATTAATTCATTTCGCATTTTTTCCCACTCTTCACCAACATATGTTGGATTATAAGATACATTATAAGCAGTTAGAACTCGATTAAACTCTTCTGGAGAAAGACCTGTTTTAAACTTAGACTTTTGTTCTTCGGATAATTTATTAAAACTATTTAATACTGAAACAAATATTTCTTTTTCTAGAGGAAGTTCTTTCCTTTCTTCGACTCTTTTTATATGAGTTTTTAGATAGTTTTCTCCTAAAAAAGTTGCGCACATTAATGCTTTTAATTCACTTGGATCTGTACCAGTTTCAAATAGTTTCATACAACTAAACTTATAAATATTATCTACTATATTATAATTATTTGTTATCCATGTAGAAACTTCTTCTACACTTCTAAATGGTGAAATACCAGCAACAGCAAGATATAATGAAGCTAATCCTAAATATGGTCCAAACTTACGACGAGTATAATTAATATGCTCATTATGTATATCATGTATAGAACTAACAGGAACAAATCGTATAGTTTCTTCATTAATATCAAATCTGCGTTCTGCCAAATTATAACCAAATCTTAATCCAGAATCTGGATTATTTCTTGTATCAATAACATAAATACCATCTGGAAAAACTCGCGATTCTTCTTTCGGTGTAAATATATATCTATGTTCTGTTGTTGATTTTATAAATCTAAATCTTTTTTGTCCATATATTGCGTGTTCTGTACGTCTGGTTGCCAATGAATAACCAGTTCCAGACCCGGGTACATAGCGTGATCTTGATCTATCTATTTCTTCAAATGTTTTATTTAAATCCGCATAACCACGTTCTCTATCAACTTGAATAAATAGTTCTCTAATTTGATTTAAAAATCGGAATGTAGATATTTCTGTTATATCAATAAATTGATCTTTTACAAGAGTTTTTATAATATGTTCTTCATTTTCAGTTTGAAAATTATAGCATCCAGGAGCACCAGCAGACGATAATATTCTAACATCTTTTGGAACAATATAATTTGGAACAGTTAAATCTTCTCCATGAGATTGAATAATAATTGTTATAATTTTTGTTGGCAACATTATAATAATATATTAGAATATTTGTTGAATATGAAAATATAAAACTTTATTTTTCAAAAGTATACGGAAAAATACAATATAAAAGGATCTGAACAATAAATATATTTAATGAGCACCCAAAATCTTCGTTCAATTATTATTGATTTTACTAATGATTTAACTAAAGTTTTTCCAGAATATTCATTTTTATGGGAAAAATGGTTATATGCGGACGATGCTGAATATGAAAAACTTAACCAACATTTTATGTCAGTTTTTCCTGAACGTTTTTTTGATATAATGAACTCTAACGCAGACATTTTTAGTCCGGATTCTGAAATAAATGTTATGTTTTTGCCAGATGTGGATTTTCGTCTTTTATTTAATTGTGAAGGCGTGAGCGAAGGAACCAAAACGTCAATGTGGAAGTATTTACAATTATTATTATTTACAGTTCTTGGTTCAGTAAAAGATACAACTAATTTTGGAGAGACTATGAATATGTTTGAAAATATGGATGAAAGCGAACTACAGAACAAAATGAAAGAAACCATGGAAGGAATGGAGGAGTTTTTTAGGGGATTTGAAGGGGCAACAAATGAAGGCTTAGGAGAAGAAGGCTTAGGAGAAGAAGGCACTGAAGAGGACGGAAGTGAAAGACGTAAGCCAAGCGGTTTCAAAATGCCAAAACCAGAAGTAATCCAAGAACATATGAAAACATTAATGGAAGGAAAATTGGGAAAATTGGCAAAAGAATTAACCGAAGAGTTTACTGGTGATTTGAAAGAGATTTTTGATGAAAGCGAAGATACCAAAGGCAAATCAATGAAAGACATAATGGCACATTTGATGAAAGATCCCAAGAAGATTACCAATGTAATGAAAAAAATCACAGAAAGATTAAAAACCAAACTCGAAAGTGGAGACATTTCACAAGATGAGTTGATGAAAGAAGTCGCAACTTTGGTAGAGAAGTTTAAAGAAATGGGTGGAGGTGAGGACTTTATGAAAAGTTTTACTAATGGTCCATTTGCCAAGATGTTTAAGAATATGGCTGGTGGTGCTTCCACCAATCAAATTATTCAACAGGGAAAACAATCAGCTATGAAAGAGAGATTGCGTAAAAAAATGGAGGAGCGCAAAGCAAGAGAACTCGCAAATGCTTTAGTACAAGCTCAAGCGAAAGCACCTATACAAGCGAATGGTCAAGCGAATGGTCAAGCGAATGGTCAAGCGAACGGTCAAACATTGATACAAGGTCAAGTGAATGCATCAATTCAAGATCAATCAAAGACCCCTCAACAAATTGTTGTAACTATTGGTGAAGAGAAACAAGAGAAATCTGGTCTTAAACCTTTGACCGAAGAAGAGTTGGTAAAACTTTTTGGAAAAAAGAAGAAGTCAAAGAAATAAACAAAATATTTTACTATTTTACAAAATATTAAAATAAAGAGTTTGCGCATTTTTCAATATGTTTGACGTAGTAATTCCACTTGGTCCAAATGACATTGAAAATATAGACAAGCAAATATCTTGCACAAAGAAAAATGTAATTGGACACCGAAATATATACATAATAACACCAATCCAAATTGAAATCCAGGGTTGTATAGTAATTCATGAATCCATTTTCCCATTTGCCGATCAAATCGCAATTTATCACGGAAAAAATAGTCGCAATGCTTGGTATCTTCAACAACTTATTAAATTGTATGCTGGTTTCATAGTTCCTGGTATTCTTGACAGATATTTAGTTATTGACGCAGACACTTTTTTTTTAAATCCCACTCATTTTGTTAATTCTGAAAATCAATGTATGTATAATTTTGGAAGAGAATACCATAGTCATTATTTTGACCATATGGCAAGACTTCATCCAGATTTTACAAGAGTTTATGAACTTTCTGGGATTTGTCATCATATGATTTTTGAAACACGCATTTTGAGAGAAATTATGGAAAAAGTGGGAACACCTTTTTGGGTCATTTTTCTGGAAAAAGTGGAACCGTGGCTACGCCACGGATATGGTTCAGGTGCGTCCGAATATGAGTTGTATTTCAACTATGTTTGTAAGTTTCATATGGATGAAATAGAAGTGCGCGAACTTCAATGGGAAAATGTTAGAAAATTGGATTTTAATAAAGATTTGGATTATATTTCGCATCATCATTTTAATAGAGAATGATGGAAAGACTTTTACAAAATAACTTTTGTAAAAGTTCTTATTTTTTTATTTCTGAAATCCATTGTTCCAATCTCAACCATTTGCTTTCAAAATTAAACTTATTATAATCTAGGAGAGATACGTCATTCCACGAATCCACAACATAAATCGGCAACTCTCCACCAGTATAATGTATTAATGTTTCAATAAAAGGACTTCTCAACACAATTGGAACACATTTTAAATACATTGCCTCCCATAAGCGGTGCGTATCTACACCATTGCCTTCTGGACAAATAGACCATTTATATTTGGCAAGTCGTTTAATATTTTCAACAGGAGATGTCATCGACAAAAACTCATATTTGTCATAAAACGCATCCGCACATGGTTGTCTTTTTTCAATATTTGTATAAACATTGAAATTAAAATAAACATCATGACACTTAGTACAATCAATATTTTCAAAAATCTCTATTTTTCCATGATCCCACATTGTGTTTGCCATTCCGATTGGTAAGATCCTCATTTTTGGATGAACAAAACAGAGATTTTGTCCCCACCACACAACCAATTTACTACAATCCAAAATAGCCAAAACATTTGGATCACTATATTCCAAATTAGTATCTGAATTATGTGTGATTAGTGTAAATGGATTTTTAAAAAATCGCAACTTTTGAACAAATGTTGATAAAAGATGTGGATACAAAAACATGATGTATGGATTGTCAAAATCCGCATCAATATGATCCAAGACCATGTGTTTCTCAATTTGTTCGAAGATAATTGGATTATAAATGAAGTCCCCAGAAGACCCCAAATAAATATCCGCAATTTGTTGGATACGTTCTCCATTAATAATTTCCATAATGTACTAATATAGCGTTCGTTTCTATGTTTTTTTTTCAAAATATAGTTCAATGGAGTTTAATATTGTTCTGGTGTGTTTAGAAAACTTCCAAAATTATATATTAACTTGTATTGACCAACTTTTAAAACTTGGTCATAGAGAAATCTATGTAATCACCAATAATCATTTGATGAGCAACTTTGAAGGATACAATATTTTTTTAATAGACGCAGAGATGCTTGATGATGTTTTCGGTTTTACAAACAAAACAACATTGGATTCCGAGTTTCGCAATGGATTCTGGAAACATACTTCGGCGCGTTTTTTCTTATTATATTCATTTATGGAACAAACTGGTGTTAAAAATGTCATCCATATAGAGAATGATGTTCTTCTCTATTACAATTGTAATGAAACTCTCACATTTGAAACAAACAAACTTTATATTCCATTTGACACCTATGAACGAAATATTGCAAGTATTGTTTATATTCCCGATTCATATATTTTTGGAAAAATCTTGGCACATTATGATTTTGGAAACAACGATATGTATAACTTTGGAACAATCCGTGAAAAAACGGGTCTTATCCAGACTTTGCCAATTTTTATTGATTCTAATTCAGAAAACAGAGAACGCGCATTTGTTTGTGCCGGATATACAAAATATATATTTGATGCTGCCGCAATTGGACAATTTGTTGGAGGAGTTGATCCGCGAAACATACCGGGCGATAGTCGCGGATTTGTTAATGAAACATGTATTATTAAATATTGCGATGAAGGAACTATAGTGTGGAAAGTAATAGATGGTTTGAAAAAACCATTTATACAAATTGGAGAGATTGTTGTTCCAATTTTTAATTTACATATTCATTGTAAAAATCTCTCAATCTATGCTTCATAAACAATATTTGGAATATTTAATCCAATATTTAATTTGTCATCAATACTACCAGACAAGGATACAATTCTGTCCACATGGGTTGCGTGAGCAATTGTAAGTGGCATTGATAAAGCACCTACAAAAAGTTTACAAGAATGTATAATTTTACAAAGCTCTTCAAATGAAGCTGGTTTATAGAGAGGAAGCAAGTTGATTCCCGTCTTTTGTGAAAAATATTCAAAATCATTTTCTTCCATATTTAAATAAACCACATTCTCTATGTCATATTGTTCTATAATCGCATTATAATTCAAATATGGTGGAAATCTATATTGTGTACTATGTATAACAACTTTTGATTTCCATTGAGGCAAAACTTCACAATCAATCCATTTATGTTTGCCGAACTCAATATCATATTCTTTTAAAAAAAGTTCACGCCAATTCATATTATATAAATATGGATTTTTTCTCCAAATACTCAAATTAATAATAGGCTCACCAAAACCCATATGTAAGTCAACTATATGCAAGTCTTCAATATAATATTGTGATTTAACAATTGAATATATATCATTATATGTTGATTCAATGCCTCTCCGAAATCCCCAAAGATTTTCATTCATATATACAATTCCTTTTCTTCCCGTTTTATGAAAGTTTTCACAAACAATAGAGAGTTGTTGAATAAAGTCTCCAAGAAGACCACTCGATTCATAATAAATTGGTGGATAAATACGAAAAGGTTTTGGGATTTCAAAAACACTATTATCCAGATTTATTATATTTTCATTGTTGTTGTTTCTCTGTAAATAGAGATTTGGATTCTTCATAATGTCTTTAACGTTCTTATCATCAATATATACAGCATCATGTTCTATACAGAGAAATCCAATGGTTTCCATATGAGAAAGCAGATTTTTGGCAATTAGTGTACAGCTTGTTTCAGCATAACTTTTTTGCTCTTTTAATGAAGAGTTATTTAAATCATTGAAATACTTTTTCAGACGAAACCGCTTTTGATTAAAAGAGAAAATATCAGAAGCTATTTTTGCATAATTTTCATTTTTTATATCCAGTATTTTGATTTCATTTGTAAAGTCCCATATTTTTTGGTTAATATAAAGAAGTTGTTTATAAAAATGATTGTATTGATTAATAAACTTTTTGCAAATTTCCAAACTTTTGAGTTCTCTTTTTATTTCATTTAGTTTTTTATGGTCATTTATATTTTTGATTTTTATTTCCAAAATACTATATTTATCTACAATTTCTCCAATTGAAACAGGGATTTGAATAATATCTTTGGAAGCATTGCGGAAATCATTGCGAAAAGCATTGCGAAAAGCATTGCTAGAATCAGATCCAATAACCCTTTCAACAATTAATTGCTCATCAATTATATTTTCTCTATTAACATAATTTTTCATAATTTCAGAAATGGGTCTTTTATATACACAAATTGAATCATCATAAATATGGCGAAACATAACACTATCTGATATACCAATTGGTGTATCTACTGACAATGCATAATCAAGAACACTTGAAATGCCTCGTCCTTCCATTTTGTCATAGAGAAACATATTCATAGTATTTGACTTCAAGAAAAAAAGCATTTCATCATTTGTAAAAAAGTCTGTGCTAACCATTAATTCAATATCTGGTTTTCTCTCAACAGCAAAACATTTGGCAACTGTATTTTCCATTTCTTGTGGATTTGTATAATAGCCGGAAGGAATTATAAACTTAATAATGGCTTTTTCAAATTGTTGATTTACATAATATATTATTTTGTCAAACCCCTTATTTTCAAATCCGAACCCAAAAGAGCCAAAAATAGGAACACCTTCTCTCACATAATTAATAAAAAATAAGTGTTCTTCATTTTCAAGTATTGATGGTATAGTAGAGAAAAGCGGTCTAGGAATACCATTAGGTTTGGATGGATCAATATCCAAGTATTCATCAAAAATGGTTGTTGGCGATTCGTGTGTTATGCCCACATTTTTGGCATTTTTGTAAATAGTTTCAGAGTTTAACCAAGGCATTGTTACGGCATGATAATTATATATGATTTTTTCCGGTAATATTTCGTTGATTGCTTGTATATACTCATTTTCATAACTAATTTCTCTATAAACGCACATTGGCAAATAAGTTGAAAGGCGTAATCCATATTGATAGACTCCGCATTCTTTCTTCGCACTGTTTAAAAACAATATTTTCATATAGTAGAGAATATATTGTTTGCTTTATGTTTCTTATTTATTTGGAAAGTTTATATCATATAAAACCATTTTTTCAACAAGTTCTTCAAATGTAATTTTTGGTTTCCATCCAAGATTGTTTCGTGCTTTTGTTGAGTTTCCCAAAAGTTGTTCTACTTCAGCTGGTCTAAAATATTTTTCATCTATCTTCACAAGAATACGACCTGTTTTTTTGTCAATACCTACTTCATTAACACCTTCGCCCTTCCATTCAATGTGTAAATCTTTAAGAGAAAATGCCTTTTCAATAAACTCACGGACACTATGCATCTCTCCGGTAGCCAACACATAATCATCTGGTTTATCTTGTTGCAACATTAGCCACATACCTTCAACATAATCTTTGGCATGCCCCCAATCTCTCAACGAGTCAATATTTCCCATAACTAACACTTCATTTTCATCATTGAGAATCCGATTTAATCCAAGTGTTATTTTTCGTGTAACAAAATTGTGGCCACGTCGTTCTGACTCGTGATTAAATAAAATCCCATTGCAATTGAACATATTATATGATTCGCGATAATTCTTTACAATCCAAAATGCGTAGAGTTTTGCCACACCATATGGCGAACGCGGATAAAAAGGCGTAGTTTCCGATTGTGGGACTTCTTGAACCAAACCATATAGTTCACTGGTTGAAGCGTGATAAAATCTACAAATATGTGTTAAGTTTGTCGAACGTATTGCTTCCAAAAGTTTCAATGTTCCAAACGCATCTGTATCTGCGGTATATTCCGGCATTTCAAATGAGACTTTGACATGAGATTGCGCTGCCAAATTGTAAATCTCTAATTGGGTCATATTTGGATATTTCATTTTGATATTGTTGAGACAATTAAACAAGCATGAACCATCTGTTAAATCGCCATAATGAAGTTTTAAGTTTGGATGGTTAAAAATATGTTCAACGCGATTTGTATTTATAGATGAAGACCTGCGCACCAATCCGTGAACATTGTATCCCTTCTCTAATAAAAGTTCGGCCAAATAAGAGCCATCTTGGCCGGTGATTCCTGTAATGAAAGCAATCATTTGATATTATTTATTGATTTCATTCTATATATTTTTTATACCTTTGTACTTTTAAATTGTCGATTATATAACCAGAAATTGCATATAGCGATTTCTCGGATATAAAAGGCATTTTATCAATTGCAAAGTAACAGTTGCCTAAGCACATTCAAAGATGCCGTTCTTCAGACCGGCATTTAGAATGTTGCAAAGGTGTCAAAAGTTCTTTTTAATTTTTTCAAAATTTCTTTTTATTTGTTTTCACAAATCTCTTCAATAATCTGAGTAATTGTCATTTTGGGAGACCAACCAAGATTTCGCAATCTGGTTCCTTGACCCCGAATATGACAACTAATTTCATTTCCAATTTGAACATCAGTTTCAATAATTAATCTTCCACTGCTGTCGTAATAATTATTTTCACGCTTTTCCAAGTATATGCCAAAATATTTATACACACTTTTTACCAATAATTCTATTTCTATATTCTCATTCCGACATATTAAATAATCTTGGGTTTCATTGTGATCCATAATATGTATAAGCGCAGAGGCAACATCACTTACATGTAAAATATCTCTGGAAGAAGACAAACTTCCCAACTTAATTGTTTCATTTGCCCCACTTCTTGCGTGATTTGCGACTTTATTCAACAAGAAATCTCCGCGCTTATTCTTGCTTTCGGTTGTAAAAATAACCGCATTTATAAAATCAAATCCTCTTTCTCTATACATTTTCACTGTATTATGTGCAAGTGTCTTCGCAATAGAATATGGATGTAAATGGTTCATATGGGTGTCATCTTCGGACACAGTATAGGTACCATGACCCTTATAGATTTCACTACTTGATGCGTGAATTAATTTCGTTTTCAAACCAAGACGCTCAATAATTTCGCAAATCATAACAACGGACATTCCATTAGTAATAATTGCTTCTATACAATTTTTCTTCGCAACATTCGAGTTGGAAATACCAGCAAGATTAAATACAATATCTGGTTTTACAATTTCAAAAACAGTATTAATATTGTATCCATTGTTAATATCGCACTCAAACTGAATAATATCAAAACGCGAAGAAAATGTTTTCGATAATCCATACATATTATATTTACCAATTAACTGTTTGGAGAGTTCTGATCCAATAAGTCCAGTGTTTCCAGTAATAAGGACTTTCTTTTTCTTACTATAAATCTCCAATTTGGGAAAAGGAAAAATCAACTGTCCTCCATTATTCAAAAAATCGTCTTCTCTTTTAATGATTTCCTCGCGAAAATGCCACGGCAAAACAAGCAAATACTTGGGCGGATTTTTGCGCATTGTTTCCTCGCTAATAATTGGAATACCAGTATTTGTCATTTTACCAACTTTATTAAGATTTCTTTCTACCGCATATGGAACCAATGCCTCTCCAATATCCGCAAATTGTAGCAAACAATTTCCCTTAGTAGATGCTCCATAAATATATACATTTTCATTATTCATTCTTACTGAGCGAATCAGATATTTTAGATTTCCGAGTTCTTCAGAACACGATTCAATAAACTTGCTATAAGTATTTGGATTTCCAAGGTCCAACTTATCTTCTTTTTCCATAATAAGAGAGATTTTTTCAGTACATTCAACATATTTGGTTGACTCCTTTTTGGCAAAATAAATGCGGAAACTTCCTCCATTACATTCATTGAACAAGACATCAAAAATCTTGAATCCTGCACTTGACGCAATTATCTCAATTTGCTTGAGAGAATAATATTCCAAGTGTTCGTGGCAAATTGTATCTACACTATTGCGCTCCAACATAGTCGGCATATAACTTTGTTCGCAGGTCCAGATTCCATTGTCATCTAGTAAGCCATAAATATCTTTCGCAAATTGAACCGGATCTGGTAAATCATAAAACATTGAAATTGATGAAATCATTTTACAACGTATATTACCGAACGCATTCTCTACATTTTCTTTGGTAAAGTATGTCGGTAAAAGTTCAACAGTGCCATAATATTTGGAAAACTGTTTACCTGTAGGGTCAACGCCAATTCTACGAACATTGGATGGATATAATTGGAGCATTGTTGAGTCATTGCTTCCAATATCAATTACAATATCACCATCACTTAAACCATCCATTTTTGATACAATCTCTTGTTGATAGTCCTTAAGATGTGAACGCATTGTGTTGCTAATTCCGGACATATAACCATACTCATGTTCATATAGTTCGCTTCTATTAGTAGATTGTTTCAATTGGAGTAGATGGCAATCTAAACATAAGCAAAGTGTTATTTGAGTTTTAGG
>JACCEA011434786.1_pt1 | contig 33097 bp, 33 predicted proteins | sample 7449851 | NCBI WGS metagenome assembly JACCEA01 (sample SAMN15323453, study PRJNA562643) | freshwater metagenome | isolation source: river surface water | place: USA:Blue River Watershed | collected 2017-08-18 | reverse complement strand
CTCTACCTCACCCCGCCCACCACGGCCATCATGGCATGGCTACTGTTCAATGAACCAATTACACTATTGACGGTCTCAGGAACATTGCTCACCGTCTGGGGTGTGTGGTGGGTCATGGCGTCACGTTCCGAAGACCCCAAGGGAGGCTGAGTCCCCATCACAACAACCTCAACCCTCAACACAAGGAGTTTTTATGGCCAAGACATCTACCATTTCTTTGGGCATCGTCACCGCACTGTTCGCCGTGACCCCCCTGACCGCATCGGCGCAATTTGCCAAGAAAGAAGATGCGATTAAATACCGTCAGAGCGCCTTTTCTATGATGGGCACTCATATGAACCGCATCGCCGCGGTGACCAAGGGAGAAGTGCCGTTTAATGCCGCGGACGTTCAAAAAAGCGCTGCGGTCATTGCCACGCTCTCCGCCCTGCCATGGGAGGCCTTTGGCCCCGGCACCGAAGGCGGCAAAGCCAAGCCTGCCATCTGGAAAGAAATGGACAAGGTGAAAGGTGGCGCCGATAAGCTGATGAAAGCAGCCGCCGATCTGAATACCGCCGCCAAGTCCGGCAACCTGGAGCAGATCAAAAAAGCATTTGGCGCGACCGGTCAGACCTGCAAGGCCTGTCACGACGACTACAAAGACAAGTAAGCCACGAGGCTCGCCGCCAAGGTCATCACCACGATGGCCTTGACGCGCACCATCAGATCATCGCGGGCACTCTCCACCGTCACCGATGTCGCGACGTGCACGTCTCCCGTGATCATCGGACGCACCAGATCGTGACGACGCACGACGCGGTGCACGACGATGGCGCCGATGTGGAGTATCACCAGACCAATTAAGAGCCACTCCGACCGGTTATGCCAACGTGTGGCAAAGGCCGCCCAGTCGCTGCCCACCCGTTTGACCAGCGGACCATCAAATGCAATTTCATCCGTGGTGAACAAACCCAAACCCGCCTGCACACCGAACACAATGATCAAGGCGAGTACGGATAAGGCGCCCAAGGGATTGTGGCCCACACCATTCCACGGCTCTCCCCGCAGTGACGCCAAGACCTTTCGAGGACCTTTCACGAAGTTGGCAAATCGTGCATGCACCGGGCCGATAAAGCCCCAGATCACCCGAAACAAAATCAACGCCAAAGCGCAATACCCAAACCGGGCATGCCAGATCATGGCATTGCCACCGATCTTCACACTGATAAACGCACCGATGACCGAAAGTGCCAAGCACCAGTGAAACACGCGGGTGGGCAGATCCCAGACCCGGATTGCTGCGCTATCCATTCAGATTGATTTGTAAACGATCACCACGGCCACCAGTGCCACGGTGAACCATCCCAGTCGATCGACATAGGATTCCAGCAGACGTTCCATGCGTGCACCGCCCCACTTCATCAGTCCCGCGACAAGATAGAAACGCCCGCCGCGCCCGATCAATGAGGCCACCGTAAACGGCACCACTGCCATGCCCATGACACCGGCCGCGATCGTGAACGCTTTGTAAGGAATCGGCGAGAACCCCGCGATAAACACGGCCCAAAAACCCCAGTCGACAAACCACTGCTTCGCCGTGGCGAACGCGCCCGCATACGACGACTGCAGCAACCAGGGTTCAATGATTGAAAAAAAAGCGGCGCCCATCCAATACCCAAAGAGACCGCCCAGCACCGAGGTCACCGTCGTAATCGTGGCAAACCACCAGGCACGATGGGGTTGCGCCAGGCTCATGGGCGCGAGCATCACATCGGGAGGAATGGGAAAAAACGATGACTCTGCGAAACTCAGCCCACCCAGAATCCATGGCGCACGAGGGTGACGCGACCAACGCATCACGCGCGCATACAAGGCAGAAAAAATTCGCATGCGGGAATTATCCACGCTTTCCGATCCCGACATGGCCGGCCTACAATACGCCGCATGAGCACTGCCATCGCACCGGATAACCGCGCCGCATTTCGCGCGGGATGCCGTGCGGCCCTGGGCGTTCCCGCTGCAGTGTTACTCGCCGGAATGATTGGGTTCGGTGCACTCGGCCACGCCAATGGCCTGGGTCTGGGTGTGACCACGGCCAGCAGTCTGTTCATTTACGCGCTTCCAGGTCAGGTCGTGTTGGTGGAGATGGTGGCCTTGGGCGCATCGGGAGCCGCCATTGTGATCGCCACCGCGTTAACCGCCGCGCGTTTCCTTCCCATGACCCTGACCCTGGTGCCACAGATTCCGGCCTCGGATCGCAATGCCTCCCTGTTCGCAAAAGCCCACTTTGTTTCCATGACCAGTTGGGCCGTGATGATGCGCGAGTTTCATCACCTCCCGCCCGAACGGCGACTGGCCTACTTCACCGGATTTGGACTCGTGTGCTGGTCGGCGGGCATTCCGGGCACCGCACTGGGCTACCTGATCGCTGGCCACGTGCCCACGCCGATCACCATGGCATTGGTGCTGTTGAATCCATTATTTTTTCTGCTCAGTTTTGTCGAGGTGCGTGAACAGTCCAGCCGCCTTGCGTTATGGATCGGTGGACTCTCGGGGCCCATCATCTATCAATGGTCACCCAGCTGGAGCATTCTGATCTGTGGCCTGGTGGGTGGAACACTTGGTTTTTTACTTGATGCGAGCCTGCGTCGGTCGCGCAGGGCACGGCCGCCCCACTCCGTGCATCCGCAACGGCCGGGCCAGTGACATGGAATCCCTGCTGACACTCTCACCGCGCTCGGTCGTGGGCCTCTGGATGGTCGTGCTCTTCGCCGCAGTGGGCACCTACATCTGGCGCGCGCTCGGCGTGATGCTTGCCGGTCGACTCACGCAGGGATCGCCGGTCTTTCGTTGGGTATCGTGCGTGACCTATGCCATGGTGGCCGCACTGGTCGTGCGCATCATTGTCCTGCCAGTTGGAGTGCTGGCGCAGGTGCCATTGTCGTATCGCCTGCTCGCCAGCGGCAGCGCATTGGCCATCATGTGGCTTAAAAAAGATGGTCTGGTGGCCGCCATCCTGACGGGTACATCGATGATGGCCGTGCTGGCGTGGTGGGGATGACCCGAGCACACCCCTCACGACGCGGATTAACCGGTTTTGGTGTACACGGTCCGACTGGGAAAGGGAATTTCGATTCCCCGCGCATCGAACTCTTGTTTGAGTCGCCGCTGAAATTCCCGCCGTACGGCACCCTGCTCGGAGGGGCCCACTTTGAAGCGACAGCGCAGAATCACCGCAGAATCGGCGAGCTGCTCCACGCCCATGAGTTCCACCGGCGCAAGAATCCGCACTCCGAATTCGGCATCGCGCTGCATGGCCGCTCCGACATCGCGAATAGCCCCCTCCACACGATCCAGATTCTCGGCGTAGGCCACGCCCACATCCACCAATGAAAATGCGTAATCACGACTGCGGTTCGTGACCGTGGCAATGACACCGTTGGGCACGTAATGCACCGCGCCTTCGACGTCGCGCAGGCGTACATAGCGCAACGTGACCTCCTCGACCGCACCGGTTTTCCCGCCCACTTCGACCAGATCGCCGACCCGGATCTGATCCTCCAGCAGCATCACAAACCCGGTGAAATAATCTTTCACGAGACTTTGTGCACCAAAGCCCACCGCCAGGCCCGCCACACCGGCGGTGGCGAGAATCGGCGCAATCGAGATCCCCATCTCGGAGAGCACCAGCATGATGGTGACCGCACCGATCACCACACTGGCGATGTAGCGAAACACCCGCATCAAGGTCTCGATGCGTTTGCGCTCCTCGGGATCCGGCTTGGCACGCCCCATCTGATCATTGAGGGCGCGCAGCACCCGGCCCGAGGCCCGCATCAAGGCCCAGGAGATCAGCAGGATCAGAAAGACATTGGTGAGGGCGACGAGCGCCTTGGCCCAGCCGGGAAGCTCCGTGCCCATCTGAATCATCAGAAATCGTTCAATCGTCTCTTTCACAGGATGAAAATCTCACATTTCAGGGCGTTTAACCCCATTTTAAGCGGCTTCCAGTCGAAAATGTTGCTATGCAGCAGTACAATCATCCGCATGGAGCCTCGCCGTGCGGTCCCGACGCGCGCTGCCCCGAAGCCGACTATAACGCCACCATCGCATCAGGGAGCACATCGCATGACCACGCTTCGCCCCGCTTTTTACACCGACGAGTTGTTTGTGGGCCAAACCGCCCAACAATCCAAGACCATCACCGAGACGGACATCATTTTGTTTTCGGCCGTATCGATGGATACCAATGCCATTCACCTGGACGAGGAATATGCCAAGACCACGCGATTCGGCACTCGCATCGTGCATGGCATGCTGACGGGCAGTCTGATTTCATCCGTGCTGGCCAACCGTTTACCGGGTCCCGGCACCATTTTTCTGAGCCAATCCATGAAATTCTTGGCACCGGTGCACCCGGGCCAGACCATCACCGCCAAAGTCACGGTGACCGAGGTCATCAAGGAAAAGAATCGGGTACGCCTGGAAACCATCTGCACCGTGGAAGGAAAGCGCGTGCTCGAAGGCGAGGCCGTGGTTTTGTCGGTCGCCAAACCCGCCGCCTAAACACCACCGCACGGACGGGCATGCGATCATTGGCGCATGCACATCCGATTTGAAGGCGCCGCCGGTGAAGTCACGGGATCGCGCATGGTCGTTCACACCGCGAGCGATTCCCACGGGCGCACGGCACGTTCGTTTCTGATTGACTGCGGCATGTTCCAGGGCAACCGGGATGCCGACGGGAAAAATCTCCGTCCGTTTGAACCGCCCCCTCGGGATCTGCAGTTCGTGGTGCTCACGCATGCCCACATTGATCACAGTGGGCTGCTGCCGAGGCTCTGTGCCCAGGGATTTCGCGGCCCGATTTACTGCACCCCTGCCACCCTGGACCTGCTCGAGGTGTTGCTCGCCGACAGTGCCCACATTCAATCGGGCGAACGCGAGCGGGCCGAGAAGCGCAAAGCGGCCGGGAAGTGGCGCGGTGAGCTGCCAACACCACTTTACAGCACACAGGATGTCGCCCAATGCCTATCCCAGTGCGCCACCGTGCCGTATGAGCACCCCAAGGACATCGCCCCGGGAATCCGGCTGACCTTTGTGGATGCCGGTCACATTCTCGGCGCGGCATCGGCCATTCTGGACATTACCGAGCCCGATGCCCATGGCCAACCCCACTCCCGTCGGCTGGTGGTCTCGGGGGATATCGGTACGCGCCATCGTCCCATCATGAATGATCCGGTCCGCATTGAGCGGGCCGACGTGCTGATCGTGGAATCGACGTATGGCGATCGTCTGCACCGCTCACTCCAAGAAACCGAAGATGAACTGGTGGAGGTCATCACCACCACCTTGCAGCAAGGCGGTAACGTGGTGATGCCCGCGTTCGCCGTGGGGCGCACCCAAGAAGTGATTGCCATCTTGTTGGATCTGATTCGCCGAAAACGATTGCCGTTTCTGTCGATTTTCGTAGACTCGCCCATGGCCACCGCCGCATCGCGCATTACCCAGTCGCATCTCAATATCCTGGATCGTGATGCCCAGAATCTTTTTGCCTGGTTGCAGTCGCATCCAAACGCCGCGCATATTCGTTTCACGGCAGACGTCAACGATTCCAAAGCGCTGAATCAGATCAAAGGCGGCGCCATTATTCTGTCGGCCAGCGGTATGTGTGAGGCCGGTCGGATCGTGCACCATTTGTTTTGGAATCTGCCGCGGCCGCAGTGTTCGGTCGTGATCACCGGTTTTCAGGCGGCGGGCACCCGCGGTCGCGCCCTGGTGGATCACGCCACCAGCATTCGTTTACTGGGCCGGGAAGTGCCCGTCAAAGCCTCGGTGCACACACTCGGGGGCCTCTCGGCACATGGCGATCAGGCGGACCTGCTGTGGTGGTGCCAGGGGTTCACCGCGCCTCCCAAAAAAATCTTCATCACGCACGGCGAAGCGCAGGCCGCCGAAAACTTCGCTCAGGTACTGACCTCGGAGCTGGGCTGGGCGCATGCGGTGCGCCCGCAACCTGGTGAGCTCTATCCCTGCTGACGCTCCGAGACCACCAGCGCCTCCGGACGGGCCGTCCGCAGCGCTCGCCGCAACACCTTGCCGACTGTGGATTTGGGCAGTGACGTGGTGAACACAATGCGCTTCGGACGCTTGTAATTGGTCAAATGACGTGCGCAATGCTGATGGATCACCTCTGGGCCACAGTCGGGGTCACGCGGCACGACAAATAACACCACTGCCTCACCGGTGTGATCATCGGGTTCCCCGATCGCGGCACACTCCACCACATCCGGCAGATCGGACACCACCTGCTCAATCTCGTTGGGATAGACGTTAAATCCGCTCACCAGAATCATGTCTTTTTTGCGATCCACGATGTGCAGGTAACCGTCCGCATCCCAAGTACCGATATCTCCCGTTTTAAAAAATCCATCGTGTGTAAAGGCCTGGGCGTTTTCTTCCGGTGCATTCCAATAACCCCGCATCACCTGCGGACCACGCACCGCGATCTCGCCAGTGATGTCGGTGGATCGCCCCCGATGCGTCACGCCCGATTCATCGATGAGTACCACCTCGGTATCGGGCATCGGCAGGCCCACCGATCCGGTGAATCGATCCAATGAGCGGGGGGTGGCCGCCACCACTGGACTGGTCTCGGATAAACCATAGCCTTCTAACAGCGTCACGCCGGTGCGCTCTTTCCAACGACGGGCAACACTGGCCGACACCGACATCCCCCCGCCCACCGCGATGCGGAGTTCAGAAAGATTGATGCGATCGAAATGCGGATGGTTTAGCAACGCATTAAACAGGGTCGTCACGCCCGGAAACAAATGGGCGGGCGTGCCCGCCAAGGTCGCAATGACCGCGTTCAGATCTTTGGGATTGGGCAACAAGAGATTTCTAAATCCCACCTGAAGGCCTAAGAGCATGCAGGCCGTGAGGGAAAAGATGTGATAAAGCGGCAACGCGCAGACCATGGTCAGGGGTGCCGGCGAGGGCACTGCGTCCGCCAACGCCGTGTCCGACCCTGGCGGGACCCTGGCGCGGGCCGTTTCGCGGGCCAGATCGGCAGCGAGTTGATCGGGTTGCAACCAGGCCGCGCAATGGTCGATATTGGACAACAGATTCGCGTGGGAAAGCATGGCCCCTTTGATGCGACCCGTGGTGCCTCCCGTGTATTGCAAAAAAGCGATCTCGTCGGGATGGCGTTGAGCGGACGTGCCGGCGGACGGTCTGCGCATCAGATCGTTCCAGCGGTGGACCGTCCAGTGCGTCGGAAACGACCAGGCCGGCACCATGCGCTTCACATAACGCACGATCAGATTGATCAGGCGGCCTTTGATGCCCATGGCATCGCCCAGCTGCGTGATCACCACATACCGTAGATGCGGCAGGCCATACTCCTGCTGTGCACGGGCGACCACGTGCGCGAAATTTTCGAGCACGATCAGTACGCTCGCCTCGGCATCGTTGAGCTGGAACGCGAGTTCTCGTGCGGTGAACAGGGGGTTGACGGTCACCACCACATGACCCGCGCGCACAATGCCCGCGATACTGATCGGGGTCTGGGCGACATTGGGCAACATCACGGCGACCCGTGCATCGGCCGGAAGCTGCCACTCCTGTAACGCATTGCGTACCCGGGCGCTATCACGCCCGAATTGCGCGAACGAGGTGTCCACGCCCATGCAACGATAGGCGGTGCGATCACCGAAGCGATTCACCGCCGACTCGACTAACGCAATCAGGGTAGTGTCGGATCGGGACATGCCCACAGACTACGTGCGGATGTCCGTCAGCGGTACTCGGGTTAAACCTGCTTAAGAGAGGTTCGAGGCCCGCGACCGCAAGCCCCATTTCCACAGCGCCTCAAAGGGCAATGGAATGACCAGAAACAGATGCTCCAGAATCGCCAGACTCAGCAGCGTGCCGACCAGGGCCAAGCCCACGGCGTCCACGCTGCCGGCCGAGGCGGCCGCCACCGACCTCCAGATCGGAATCGCAATCAGGCAGGCCACCAGCACCGAAATGGGCAGGAAGGCGTTCATTGTCCGGCGACGAAAGTAGGTCTGCAGGTACTTCAGGTGGTGCGGCAAAAATCCTTCATTGAGGTTACGCACGCCAAAATAGACATTAAGTTTGGCGCTCTGCCGCATGGCCCACAGCACCAGATAAGTCCAGAATCCCACGGCATTGACGCCGTCTTTGGTCATCAGCCAGACCATCGCCCCCAGCACGATCAGGGCAAGCTCGTGATACAGAATGGTCTCGGCCGCCAGGCCGAATTTGCGCCACCCCCGCGCATCCCGCGGACAGTCCGTCTTGCGGCTGCCCGTGACAAACCCCAATAAAAATCCGATCTCTTGCCATGCCCAGACCAACACCGCACACGTGAATGCGCAGTAAGCCGCCCACACCTCGGCAACATGACTGGTCAATTGCAGGGCATACAGCGCCGCCAATAAGATGACGGTAGCGCCCGACATGGTCCATTTAAAGGTATACCGGGGCATGCCGTTCAAGTACAAGATGATGCCGGTGCTAAACCACCAGACAAAGACCGTGTACAGAAGGGCGATGATCACCGTCATCACCACGTGGGGGCCAGTCGCACATCCTGCGGCAGTTCGTGGCGCTTCGCGGGCAGAACGTAGAGACGGCCAAACACCGCGGCCGCCCTCAGCCCATGCCAGGCCTGCGCCAGTCGTCCGATCAGACCCCCCCGCTCCCGGGCATTGGCCACCTGTTCCGCAATCACCGTCAGTTTCTCAAAGCCCGCCAACAGGCGCGGGTCATCGAGGTTCAGGGTGACCGGAAAGACCTGTTTCGAAATTTCTGTAGTGGTGCGAAACACCTGGAAGTCATAGTCGGTCGGATGCATCCCCACGGCCTTGTGAAACTCTGGCCGGGCGTGATCCCGCACGAACATGGTGGCGTAGACGGCCAGTTGAAAGAATCGAATCCATAACAAATTCAGGCCGGAGAGCAGCTTCGGATCGGCACGCATCAGCATGGCAAATGCCTCACCGTGCCGGAACTCGTCATTGCACCACTCTTTGAACCATCCAAAAATGGGGTGGAATTTCAGCTCCGGATGCCGTTCTATCTGTCGATAGATGGCGATGTAACGGGCATAACCGATTTTTTCGGACAGGTACGTCGCGTAATAAATAAACTTGGGACGAAAGTAGGTGTACTTTTTCGCCTTGGCCAGAAACCCAAGATCCACACCAATGCCAAAGTCTTTGAGCCATTGGTTAATGAATCCGGCATGCCGGCTTTCATCGCGCGCCATGTACCCAAACAGGTTGCGCATGTCTTCATTTTTGATGCGCCGCTTAATCTCGGCATAGAGCACACATCCCGAGAATTCCGAGGTCACGGAACTGATCAGAAAGTCGACAAATTCCTGATACAACCCATCCGGAATATTGGAGTAATCCTGGTGCATGGTCTCCGGAGGGCGCTGAAAATGGTCCTTATTCTTGTCGGCAGCAAACTCTGCCATCAACGCATCCCACTGCGACCGAATATGCTCAATATCAATGCGGTCAATGGCATCAAAATCGGTCGTATAAAAACGCGGATTCAGAATCGTGCTCTCGAGTGCGCGCTCCGTGGCCTCGTTGGTGCTGATCATCTTGGGCATCTCGTGTGCCAGAGTATTCATTGCTCTCCCCCTTAAACGCCGGTCCTGCGACCGGACGGCATGACCGGCCTGGGATAGCGCCGGGATTTTGAGAAACGCGTGGTGGAAAAACTCACTTCGTACAGGGTGGTCAGTTCAAACCGCGCAATAAACTTCGTCCAGAACCGCGAGAACCAGCCCGCCCTGGAGATGGTGGCCTCACGCGCCACCTTGATGTGCTGTCCATAATCGATCGCAGTGGGCGGGTTATGCACCAGCACCTGATCGCCGGGCCCCACCGTGTTGTCTTGAAGCTCCACGTGGGCATAGAAATCGTACGAGGTGTGTGCAATCTCTACGGTGCAGGGTGTTTTCGATTCCATTAGCGGACTCCTGGATACAGCGACGGGGACAACAATCGGCCAAATACCGATGCATTCGTCGCGCCAAACGACTCCAGATCCACGACCCGTTCAGTCATCGGATCCCATAAGGTCAAGCGGCCGTCCGCACGCCCAATGAGCTGGATCGGATGGTCTGCGCGGACACCGCGTAAGCGCCGATCACGGGCAAACCCACGCAGCGTGCCACGGGCAAAACCCGCCTCGCCCGTGATCGTGGCGATCACATGGGCACTGCGGTGATCGATCACGGCAATGCTGCCATCGGCACGATCTTCAAAGCGCAGTTCACGGATCACGACGGCGGCCGATTCCGGATCTCGAATGGAGACTCCGGTCGCACGAAATGATGCGATGGACGCCATCAGCACCGCCAGTCCGCTGACCACCAACACGGGCAAGGCCCAACGACGCCATCCTCGCGCGGAGGTTGGGTGATGAATCAGTGCGGTGGATTCGTTCATGAGGATGCGGTGCACGCGTGATCACGCCGCGCGCATGTCTCCGGAAGGTGCCGATGGAGCCGCCCGATGGGCATGGCGTTGGGCCGGCGGCTCAACCGCCGTGACCGCAGCGGCGTCACCAACGCGCGCGGCCCAGGCCGTCGTCAAGATCTCGGCCACACGACGCGGGTCGCGTACGCCCCGCAGCATGGGCTCAGGCTGTGCATACCGCCAACGACGGACATGCGGCCACAAATGCAGGTACGCGATCCGATCGTTGCCCATTAACGCCAGTGGAATATCGCCCGTGTTGTGGGACTGCAGCCGCAGTCCCGCAGAGGCGATCCGTTTAAAGGGAAGATTGAACGTCGTGGTCAACACCATGCCCACCCGCATGACCACCCGTTTCGTGGTGATGGTGTAGACCGTGGTGCGTGCTGACACCGCGGCAATGGCGGCCAACACCGCAATGGCAATGGCCGCGAGAATGCCCAGCCACAGGGCCGAGATCATGGCGCGCTCCAGGGTTCCACCGTCGGTCACGATGGTGAACACCCGAATGCCAATGATCACGGCAAAGTACACCGCCAGCTTGTAGACATGAAACGCATGGCGGGCCAGTGAGGTCCAGACCGGTGAGCCTTGCCAGAGAATTTTTTCATCATTCGGCAGACTCTCGGGCAGGCCGTATTGCGGCTCCACCTCATGTTCATGAGGATAGCCGTGCGTGTGGCTGAGATCGCGGGTCATACCAGGGGTTCCTGACGCGTGGGCGTGGCGTACAAAATGCCGCTACCAAAGTAGCCCGCGATCTGATCTTCTTCGCGCAGGGTCACCTGATCGTGACTCTTGGTGGTCGGCGCCCCGGCAAATTGACTGCCTAAGATGGCGGCGACTTTCACGTTTTTCTTAGTGATGCGGCAAAACGGAATCGGCAGCAGAATGGTTTTGCCCCCGGTGAGCGCCACTTCAAGGTAACGGAACAGCATCTCGGTGCGGTCGACCCAGAGGTCCTTGACCACACCGGCGGCCACGTCATCGGCACCCACCACGGTGAGACCGCGCGGATCCACGTCCTGCATGGCCACGCTGAAATCAGACTCCAGCCGCATCGGACGAATTTTGGCGGAACCATCGCGCATGTGATCGGGATGATCCGCACGGGCGGTCCACGCACCCGGCCCTAACCCCGCCCCGATCGGATTGCCGGTGGGCTCAATGGGCGACCCCGGAAAGTTGCCCGTGCGGCGTGCGGCCAACGCCGGTGCATTGCGATCGCGGCCATGCGGTGCCTCCAGAATCGTGCCATCACCCAGGCGATACTGTTTGGCCTTGGGAATGGCGGGCCACCCTTGGATATCCACGTAGTCGCGACGATCGCTTTCCAGCGGATACCCCTCGCGCTTCCCTTCCCGTACCAACCAGACCACCAGCCAGAAGAAGAAGATCCAAAAGACGTACAGCACGATCTGCGCGAGATCGATGTATTGCGTGACTGCTCCAGTTCCCATGGTCGTTCTCCTTAAATGATTTGATCAGCTTGGGAATTCCGCCAGACCAAACTTTGAAACCGATTGATTCGATGACACCGGTGCGTTCGTTCCGACACGCACTAACGGGCCAATGGCAACCAGTGTGATTAACAACAAATACAACTCGAGGTGATACACAAAGCTGTACCCGGTGGCCGGATTCACCAAGGCCGATCCAATGTCGCCATTCACGGCCAGAGTGGATACGAGGTCACGCAGCGCACCGCCAAGTGCCATGGACACCCCGGTGGCCGTGGCCACGACGGCACCCCAGGCACCGATGATCAATCCGCTGGTTCCGAAATGCCGACTGGGATCGTCGGACTCCAGATTCATGGCCGCCGTCAGCGTGCCCACCGAAAACAATCCGCCACCAAATCCGATCAACACCGCACCGAAACGAAACAGATTCGGTTCGTGAAAAGGTTCCGAAAAAATCACGCAGGAAAATGCGACCAGCCCCACCATCACGCCCAAGGCCGAGACACGGTAGGGATTGGCACCACGACTTAGCCAACGCGCGGCCAGGGTAAACGCCACCAGGGCGCCCGTGGCCATCAGGGCCGTGAGCACGGTCGTGGCCGACACGGACAGGCCCAGAACTTCGCCCCCGTAGGGCTCCAAAATAATGTCCTGCATCGCGAATGCGGCAGTGCCCAGGCCCAGGGCCACCAGATAGCGCAGGGTATGCGGCTGGCGCGAGAAGGCCCGCCAGGTCTCGTGAAAATGGGGGCGCTCACGTTTGGCCGATGTCCGTTCGGGATTGCGTGCCTCTTGCTTCCAGAGCGCGATGACATTGAGCACCGCGCTCACGGCGGCGGCTCCTTGAATGACCTTGATGAGTTTGAGTGGATGGAAATCGGTCAATAACCATCCAAAGATCAACCCACTGGCGACCATGCCCACCAGGAACATGGCGTACATCATGGCGACTACCCGCGGACGGGATTGCGGCGGGGCAATGTCGGTGGCCAGTGCCAGTCCCGCCGTCTGCGTGGTCTGCAGGCCCATGCCCACCAACAGGAACGCCAGGCCCGTGGCCAGCGTGGCGATCCAGGCCGGCCAATGGCTATCGCCCGACAGCACAATCAGGGCAAAGGGCATGATGGACAGACCGCTGAATTGAAAGAGCGTGCCCAACCAGATGTAAGGCACGCGACGCCAGCCCAATACCGATTTGTGGGTATCGGATTTAAAGCCCAGCAGAGCGCGAAATGGCGCGAACAACAACGGCAGGGCCACCATCACCGCCACCAGCCAGGCGCTCACGCCCAACTCGACAATCATTACGCGGTTCAGTGTGCCGATCAGCAAGGCGGTGCACATGCCCACGGAGACCTGAAACAAGGACAGCTGAAAAAGCCGGATCAGCGGCAGTTCACGCGTGGCGACATCCGCAAACGGTAAAAAGCGAGGACTCAGACGGGTCCACTTACGCCAGGATCTCATCGTGGCGAGTCGGCTCATGTCGTCCTCACGAGTTCAAGCGCCTGTGAGGTGTAAAACCCACTGGCAATTTTCTCGGTGCGGCCCACCATAAACGCAGACAGCGCGGCCGAATCCTGGATGCGGGTGCGCAATCTCTCATACGCCACCGGTTGTATGAATGGCGCACGATCTTTGCGTGGGAATAACTTTCCAACGGAGATCATGGCCGTTAAAAGCAGATTCTTCGGTGGAAAGGTAAACACGATCGAGGTGCGGGTCCGGGCCGCAAAACCCGACAAAATGCCCACCATATCCACCGGACGATAGTGAATTAACGAGTCCATGCCCACCACATGATCAAACTCGCCTAACGTCGGATCGAACATATCGCCGGACATGAATTCAATATGACCGTCACCAACATCGCCGCCGGCACGCTCCCGTGCCAGGGCCACCAGAGTGGGCGATAAGTCGATGGCGACCACCTGAGCACCGCGCCGAGCCGCTTCCACCGCCAATGCCCCTGTGCCACAGCCGGCATCCAGGACGCGTCGGCCGGTCAGATCCTCGGGCAGCCAGGACAGCAATGTGGCGCGCATCCGATCCCGCCCGGCGCGCACCGTCGCACGGACCCCACTGACCGGCGCCGTCGAAGTCAGACGTGCCCAGGTATCGGCCGCCGTGCGATCGAAATAATGCTCAATTCGAGCACGCTGCTTTAAGTAGGTGGTGGGGGCGGGATGGCTCATCTCTGAGGTCTTATTCACGATGCCTGCATCGGATCAATCAAATCCCAGCAAATCAAAAATATCGCGGTCTTTCATCGGCTCGGCATTCAGGGGGTCCACGCCCATCCAGAGCTTCTCGGCTAACCGCAGATATTCCTCTTGGACCCGCAGCAGCTCGGGTGATTCTTCCATTTCAAAGAGTGTCGATTTCTTGAGTCGGCTGCGACGAATCACATCGAGATCCGGGAAATGGGCCATGGTCTTCAGGCCAATCTGTTCGTTGAATTTATCGATCTGATCGGTGGCCGCACTGCGATTGGCGATCACACCGCCTAAGCGCACCCGATAATTTTTAGATTTCGCGCCAATGGCCTGCACGATGCGGTTCATGGCAAAGATCGAATCAAAATCGTTCGCCGTCACAATCAAGGCCCGCTCGGCATGCTGTAAGGGAGCTGCAAAACCGCCGCAGACCACATCGCCGAGCACATCAAAAATCACCACATCGGTGTCGTCTAACAGGTGATGCTCTTTGAGCAGTTTGACGGTCTGGCCCACCACATAGCCACCACAGCCGGTGCCGGCAGGCGGCCCACCGGCCTCCACGCACATCACCCCGTTGTAGCCTTCAAACACAAAATCATCGATGCGCAGCTCTTCGGTGTGGAAGTCTACTGTCTCCAAGACATCGATCACTGTGGGCATGAGTTTCTTGGTCAACGTGAAGGTGGAGTCGTGCTTGGGATCGCAGCCGATCTGCAGCACACGCTTGCCCAGCTTGGAAAACGCCACCGACAGGTTCGATGATGTGGTGCTCTTGCCAATGCCGCCCTTGCCATACACGGCAAAGACTTTGGCATTGCCAATTTTCATGCCCGGATCGAGCTGCACCTGCACGCTGCCCTCCCCGTCGGGACGGCCCCCGGTGCGCTTAATCTCAGAAAATGGAACGGTGGCGATATTCATGTTGATGCTCCCTCATAGACGCCTTCAAGGCGATCTTCTAGTTCTTCGCCAGCCTGGCGTAATGCCGCTAACGTTTTCTCATCCGGGCTCCAGAATTGGCGCTCGGACGCTTCCAACAACCGATTGGCCACCTTGGCCGATGCGGTGGGATTCAGTTTGGCCAGCCGATCCCGCATCTCCGGATCGAGCATGAACGTCTGGGTCAGTTGTTGATAGACCCAGGGTTGGACCTGGCCCGTGGTGGCGGACCAGCCCATGGTGTTGGTGATGTGCACCTCGATCTGACGCACGCCTTCATAGCCGTGCTTGAGCATGCCCTCGTACCACTTGGGGTTGAGCATGCGGGTGCGGGTTTCCAGGGCGACCTGTTCCGAGAGCGTGCGCACCGTGCCTTCGCCCTTGGTCTGATCCCCGATGTAGACCGGAGGTGCCGCACCGCCCTTGGCCCGTTTCACGGCACCGGTAATGCCCCCCAAAGTATCGAAGTAGTTGTCCACGGTGGTCACACCGAGTTCTACCGAGTCCAGGTTCTGATAGGTGAGCTGGACATCCTTGAGGACGCTTTGCAGCAGTGCCGGTTGTTTGATCGGTCGACCGCTTCGGCCATACGCGAATCCTTTGCGACGGGAATAGGTTTCCGCCAGTTCGTCCTCCTCGTCCCAGCGGCTGTTTTCCACCAGGCTGTTGACATTGGCGCCGTAGGCTCCCTCGGCATTGCCATAGACGCGCAGCGAGGCTTCTTCCAGAGTGCACTGATGCTCGGCTTGATAGGCGAGCGCATGCTTGCGAATAAAATTCTGGTCCGAAGGCTCATCGGCCGATGCACAGAGAAAGGCTGCCTCGGCCAGCATCTTGATCTGCAGTGGCATCAGATCCCGAAAAATACCGGACAGTGTGATCACCACATCAATGCGCGGACGGCCGACCTCGGCCAAGGGCAACAATTGCGCACCGGCCACGCGCCCATAACTGTCGAATCGGGGTTGTGCCCCCATTAAATAAAGGGCCTGGGCGATCGGACTGCCCTCGGTTTTAAGGTTGTCCGTTCCCCAGAGCACCATGGCAATGGATTCGGGCAGGGGATGCCCATCGGCCAGATACCGATCAATCAGCTTTTGGGCCTGAATGGCCCCATCGCGAACCGCGAACGCGCTCGGAATTTTGAAGGGATCAAATCCGTGCAGATTACGCCCCGTGGGCAAGACCTCGGGGGTGCGCAATAAATCGCCACCCGGTGCAGGACGAATGAACTGACCATCAAGCGCCTTGAGCACGCCCTCGATCTCGGTTTCTTCCATAAGCATGCGATCGGCGGTGTGCAGCTCGTGCATGATCTGCACGAGGTTATCGGGCTGCTCAAAGTTACGCGCGGCCGCTTCTTCGGCGCTTTCACCGCGCACCAAGGCCCCAACGGCCTTACGATCCAGCACGATGCCCTTGGAGGCCTCCGCCATCGACATCAGCATGTCGGTGCGTTGCTCTTCAGTCATCATGCCGCCCACGATATGCAAACCGTGCGGGATCAGGGTGTATTCCAGCTCAAGAATCTCATCGTGGAGTTGTCGAATCGCCCGCTCCGCCTCGCTGTCGCCCACGGACTCCGATGCCACCGATTCCGTGGTGCCGGAGGCCGCAACGGACCAGAGCGGCGCCGTCGGCGCGAGGTGGAGCTCCGCGGCCTGCGACTGCACCAGGGCGGCCGTTTCAGCCCGATCCTTCGCATCCGGTTCAAGACCACGCCAACGATCGATGGAGGACTTCAGGTCCTGCAGTCCGCGATACAACCCCGCCTGTGCCACCGGAGGGGTGAGATAACTGATCAACGTGGCCCCCGCACGACGCTTCGCGATGGCCCCTTCGGATGGGTTATTCGAGGCATACAGATAGAAATTCGGCAGATCCGAAATCAATCGGTCCGGCCAGCACGCCCCCGACATGCCCGATTGCTTGCCGGGCATGAATTCCAGTGCCCCGTGGGTGCCGAAGTGCAGCACCGCATGGGCGTTAAAGTCCTCGCGCAGATAGCGGTAATTGGCCGAGAAGGCATGGGTTGGCGCAAAGCCATTCTCAAACAGCAGACGCATCGGATCGCCTTCATACCCCATGCTGGGTTGAACGGTGACCAGGAGATTTCCGAACTGCCGGCCCAGTACAAAAATGGAACTGCCGTTGGTCAAGTGTTTGCCCGGCGCCGGACCCCAGGCCGCCTCGATCTGCTCGAGCCACTTCTCCCGGCGCACGTGATCATCGGCACTGATGGTGGCATGCACATTGGCATCGGCCCCGTACTGGTCTTTGTTTCCGATAATCACTGCATCACGCAGGGCATCGACACTGTCCGGAATCTCCACCGTGTAGCCGCGTTCGCGCATCGCACGCATCACGTTAAACAGTGACTCGAATACCGACAGGTAGGCCGCGGTGCCCGTGTTGCCCGCATTCGGCGGAAAATTAAAGATCACCAGGGCAATGCGACGCTCGGCACGCTGGCTGCGGCGCAAGGCCACCAGTCGGGCCACGCGCGAGGCCAGCATGTGGGCACGCTCACTGCAGGTGTGCATATCCTGCGCATTCTGCGCACTGGTGAAGGCGCAATGTTCGTGACAGCCCTTGCATTGGCGGCCGGGCTGTCCGGCACGGCCACCAAACACCATGGGCGTTGTGGCGCCATCGAGTTCCGGAATCGCCACCATGATCGTGCTCTCTACCGGTAACAGGCCACGCTCGGACTCGCCCCACTGATCCAGGGACTGAAACTCTACGGGGTGTGCGGCCAGATACGGCACATCCAATGCGGCCAGCATCTCCTCTGCGGCGCGGGCGTCGTTATACGCCGGCCCCCCCACCAACGAAAAACCGGACAGCGACACCACCGCATCCACCGTGGCCCGACCGTCGTTCATGAAAAACGCCTCGACCGCAGGCCGGGCGTCCAAGCCGGCCGCAAAGGCCGGCACAGCCTGCAATCCCTGGGCTTCCAATGCCGCAATCACGCCATCGTAATGACCGGAATTTCCGGATAACAAATAAGAACGCAACAGCAGTAGGCCCACGCGACCCTTTGCCTTCGCGTCCGGCACCACAGTCGGAAGGTCGCCTACGGTATCCGACATGCGCGACTTCATCCGCGGGTGATAGACGCCCAGATCCGGGTACTCGACCGGCAGCGCCGGATCATCCGCACCGCGCAACACCTCACGCGGACCGCTGGCGTATTTGTTGATCAGGTAGCGCACCATGTTGAACATGTTTTCTTCGCTTCCGCCTAACCAATACTGAAGCGACAAGAAATAGGAGCGCACATCCTGTGCCGTACCCGGAATGAACCGCAATAGTTTGGGAACGCGACGCAACATCTTCATCTGGGCCGCACCGCCGGTCGATGTTTTGTCTTTATTGCCCCGCAGGCGCTTTAACAGTGCACTGAGGCCCGTTGCGGGTTTGCTCATATCAAACTTACCGAGCCGCGTGATGCGCACCACCTCGGCCGCCGACATGGCGCAGACCATGGCATCACACTGCTCCCGTCGGGCTTGGAGCGCCGGAAGAATCGGCAGAAAGTGATCCTCCATGAACAACATCGTGACCACCACAATGTCCGCACGCGCAATGTCGGTAATGCACTCCTCCAGCAAGGCCTGATCATTGGCCCACTCCGAAGCGGCATGCATGGTCAACGACAAACCCGGCAACTGTTTCATCAGCCGCACCCGTGCCCGCGCAGTGGCGGTGGCCAGATGGGTGTCCATGGTCACCATCGTGACGCGCACCGGTGTGGCCAGATCCATTGATGACGGGCCCGCGGAGCGCACCTGCTTACCGGCTGAAGTGGGCTTTGGCATCGTACAGTGTCTCGACAGTGATCGTAGAAATACCGCGGTCTAACGCAAAACGTTCGGTGTTACGGCGGGCTTTGCCACGGACAAAAAACGGAATCTTGTGGAGTTCTTTCTGGGCATCGGCATCCCAGGATGCGGCAAGGCCAACCGCTGGCTCTGCGCTAGCGGCCGTGGCCATGGCGGCGGCCTGCGCGGTCACGCTCACCTGCTCGGCCACCGCGATCTCGTCGTCCGATGACTCCGCGTGCGATCCCGATGCGGCATGGACGAGCCGATCCCCCACTGCACCGGGGGCTGCACGTGCGCCAAGATGAGAAGGCGCCGCACCATCGTGAAACTCGAAGTCCTCGCGAAACATATGAATCAAATGTTCTTCAAGTCCCATCATCAGAGGATGAATCCAGGTATCGAAGAGCACATTAGCGCCCTCGAATCCCATCTGCGGTGAGTAACGGGCCGGAAAATCCTGAACGTGTACCGGCGCGGAAATCACCGCGCACGGAATGGATAAACGCTTGGCGATGTGGCGCTCCATCTGAGTGCCCAAGACTAATTCCGGATGGAGTTCGGCCACTTGCTGCTCGACGTCAAGATAGTCATCCGTGATCAAGGGCTCCACGCCATAACGCTTGGCCGCCTCACGCACCTCGCGGGCGAGCTCACGGCTATAGGTGCCGAGCCCCACGACCGTAAAGCCCATTTCATCGGCCGCCACACGGGCCGCTGCAATTGCATGGGTCGCATCGCCGAAGATGTAGACCCGCTTGCCGGTCAGATAGGTGGAGTCCACCGAACGGGAATACCACCCCGCGCGGGCACCGGAATCCTTGACCGCGGTGGCATCCAGACCGGCGAGTCCTGCCACCTCGGTCACGAACTCCTGGGTGGCATGAAGTCCGATCGGAATCGTCTTGGTGTATTTCAGTCCGAACTGACGTTCGAGCCAGATGGCCGCCTGCAGGGCCGTTTCCGGATAGAGCACCACATTGAAGTCCGCATCGATCAAGGCGGTCAGATCCGACGGCGATGCATTGAGCGGGGCGACCACCGACACGTCGATGCCCATGTGATCCAAGAGACGTGTGATCTCGGTGACATCATCGCGATGACGAAAACCGAGCGCGGTGGGCCCCAGAAGATTGCACCGTGGCCGAACCGACGCCCGACGCGAACGCGTGCGGCCGTGGCACATGGTGCGCACGAGCTGATAGAAGGTTTCCGAGGCACCCCAGTTTTCTTTACGTTGATACGACGGCAGTTCCAGCGGCACCACCGGAATGGACAGGTTCAGCGCAGCGGCCAGCCCCGCCGGATCATCCTGAATCAGTTCAGCGGTGCACGACGAGCCCACCATCAAGGCCTGCGGTTGAAAGCGATGCACCGCCTCTTGGCAGGCAGTCTTAAAGAGTTCCGCCGTATCTTTTCCAAGGTCGCGCGCCTGAAACGTGGTGTAGGTCACCGGCGGACGACGCGGCAGACGTTCAATCATGGTGAACAGCAGATCCGCATAGGTATCGCCCTGAGGTGCATGCAGCACGTAATGGACATCGCGCATCGCGGTGGCCACACGCATGGCGCCCACGTGGGGTGGTCCTTCATAGGTCCACAAGGTGAGTTTCATCGCGGCACCTCGGACGAGGGCTCGACGCCCGTGGCGGACGACAGAATCGATCGAGTTAACAATGCACGTCGACGCAAAGGGCGTTGAAAGAGCTCGGCGAGATCGGCCGCCTGGTCGAATCCCTGAATGGGCGAAAACACCAGTTCAATGGACCACTTCGTGGTCATGCCCTCTTGCTCCAAGGGATTGGCCAATCCCAGACCACAGACCACGATATCGGGCTGCGCCGCACGACAACGATCGAGCTGTCGCTCCACATCTTGCCCTTCGGAGAGCACCGTTTGTTCGGGCAACATGGCCAGCTCCTCGGCCAGGTGCTGACGATGCAGATACGGCGATCCCACTTCGGTCAACTGCATGCCGAGTTCGCGCGACAGGAAGCGCGCCAGTGGTACCTCGAGCTGCGAATCGGGGAAAAAGAATACCTTCTTACCCGCCATGCCGTCACGACAACGGGCCACGGCCATCTCGGCACGTGCGCGGGCGGACGCGATCGTCGCGTCAAAGTGCGCCTGATCCACGCCCCACTGCGCCGCAATGGCCGACAGCCACAGCGTCGTGCCCTCGACACCCAGGGGAAACGGTGCCGCGATCCGCTGGGCACCACGTGCCTCGAGCGCACGTGCCGTCTCACCAAGAAACGGTTGGGCCAAAATGAATTTGGTATTGGGCCCCACGGCGGGCAGATCGGCCGAACGCCGTGATGGAAGGCTCACCACCGGACCAATGCCCATGGCGTTGAAGAAACGTAAAAACTGATCCTCCACCACATCGGCCAGAGTGCCCACCACCATCAACTCCGGCGGCGAATTCGGGGCCTGGGCCGGCAGCCGCGGCACCAAGGCTGTCAGGCAGGCATCTTCCCCTTGGGTAAAGGTGGTCTCAATGCCGCTTCCGGAGTAGCTCAGTACCGCCACCTTCGGTGCAAATTGTTGGTGCAACCGCTGGGCGGCACGTGACAAGTCGAGCTTGATCACCTCCGAGGGGCACGATCCGACCAGAAACAACATCCGAATGTCCGGGCGACGCTCCAGTAACCGGCCCACCACACGATCCAATTCATCGTGGGCATCGGCCAATCCCGCCAGATCGCGCTCATCGATGATGGCGGTGGCAAAACGAGGTTCCGCAAAAATCATCACGCCGGCGGCCGACTGGATCAAATGCGCACAGGTCCGCGAGCCCACCACCAGAAAAAAAGCATCCTGAATTTTTCGATGTAACCAGATGATGCCCGTGAGTCCACAGAACACTTCACGCTGGCCACGTTCACGCAACACGGGCGCCTCGGCACATCCCCCCTGGGTGGGGAAGTTCACCGTCACCGGCATGAGATCCACGGCTTTGTTCACGCGGCCACCTCCCGCAATGTGGTCTCACGCTCGTGCTGCAATCGGGCAGCTCGAAGTTTCAACAGAAACTGTGTCGCATTGATCACGTAGGCCAGGTAGGCTGCCAAGGCCAGGACCATTAACTGAACCACCGTCAGCCATTGACCCCACAACGCCACCAGATAGGCCGTGTGCAAGGCCAGCACCAGCATGCTGAAGACGTCTTCCCAGAAGAAGGCGGCAGCGAAGAGGTATTTGCCAAACACGACTTTTTCCCAGACGCAGCCGGTCACCATGATGGTGTAGAGGAGAAATGTCTTGAACACGATCGAGGCGGTGGCCATCTCTTGGCCGAGACCGGTGGCCAGGAACCGGATGACCAGGATGGTGCTGACGACAAACACCAGGAATTGAATGGGGGCGAGCACCCCCTGCACGACGGTCCACGGCGTCCGGTCGCGCCGGACACGTTCTTCCGGGGTATAGAGTGGTCTGACGTCAGCCAACGGTCGGTCCTCGAATGTCCCTTTTCTCTCAAGATCCACTCTAGAACTGGTGTATCCGACTGTCAACTAAATTTGACATCAATTGTCCTTGACAAATGACGGCTATGGGCGTATCTCTCCTCCTGTACAGAAGAAATGTGCGCCGTCTCGCCCGCGACCTGGACACTGGCCGATCCGAGACCCCGACATCCGACCCTGCGGACTGGACTCCGAGGCCCATAAATTGTGATTACTCACTGACTAGGAAAGATCCAGGGGTATTGAATGGACTGGTTAGTCAACACCCTCGAAGCCGAAATCATTCCCCGTCTGATGGCGGCCTACTCCTTGGATCCGGACCGCAGCAATGCGGGCGGTCCACGGGCCGTCCAACCGGAGGAAGTACTCACGTTTACGGATATCGCCCTGCATCGGGAGCCCTCGGACTGCCGGCAGTTTGTCGACTCGATTCAGCGCCGCGGGATTCCGCTGCACGCCATCTACCTGGACCTGATCACCCCGGCCGCCCGAACACTGGGGCATCTCTGGACCGACGACCGCTGTGATTTCACCCAAGTCACCGTCGCCCTCTGGCGCATGCAACAGATCATGTACGACCTCAGCCCCATGTTCCAATTGGGGCAAGGGAGTTTTCAAGCAAAATCCCACTCCATCATGCTGATGCCTGTTCCCGGTTCACAACATACGCTTGGCATTCTGATGGTCGCCGAATTCTTTCGCCGTTCGGGCTGGAAGGTCTGGGGGGACCCCACGGCCGACCGTGAGCGCTTACTGGACGCGGTGCACGACGAACCGTTCGACTTGGCCGGCATTTCCATCGGCAGCGAAGTGCATATCCCCGCGCTCAACGACTTTATTGAAGACCTGCGTCGGCACTCGCGCAATCACGCCTTGCAGGTGATGGTGGGTGGACCGCTGCTCCATCACCAGCCTGAATTAAAAGACGCCATCCGGGCCGACATCTTCTCCACGGATGCCTAACACGCTGTTTCGGTCGCCGAGCGCATCGTGGCCATGGCCTCCGCCGCGGCCGTCGCCGCCCGATAAAAAGGCCGCCATGCAACCGATCACCGCCATGGACACCACCGCCGCACTGAATGTGATCGCCAGCGCCGCCGACCTGGCCTTTGTGTTAGATGCCAAGGGTGTGATTCAGGATGTGCGCATCACGAATGATCAGCTGCCACTCGAGGCGTCCGCCACCTGGATCGGCAAACCCTGGACCGATACCGTCACCACGGAAAGTCGCATCAAAGTCGAAGAGATGCTGGCCGAGGCGGCCCAGTCATCCCACGTGCGCTGGCGCCATATCAACTACGCCTCGGATCAGGGGCCGGACATCCCGGTGCTCTGCTCGGTGATCCCCGTGGGGCCAGAGGGTGAGGTGATCGCCTTCGGGCGGGATCTGCGCACCATGGCCTCGTTGCAGCAACGTTTGGTCGAAGCCCATCAGGCGATGGAGCGCGACTACCTGCGCATGCGGCACATGGAGACCCGCTATCGCCTCTTATTTGAGCTCGCCTCGGAGGCGGTGCTGATCGTCGACAGTTCTAACCAACGCATTCTGGAAGCCAATCCCGCCGCCTCGTCCATCCTGGGGTTACAGGTCAAACGACTCATTGGCAAGTCGGTCAGCGACTGCGTTGCCGAGTCCCATCGCGCGGTTATCGATGACCTGCTCAACAGCGTGCGTTCAAGCGGAGAAGCCGATGCGCGCACCATTGCAGGACTAAAACCCGGCACCGAGATCACCGTATCGGCATCACTCTTTCGCCAAGAAAACGGCACGATGTTCCTGGTGCGACTCACCGCGATGAGTGCCGCCGACACTGCCTCAGGACTCTCACCGCGGCGGGCGATCATGCTCGACGCCCTGGAACACGCCCCCGATGCGTTCATCGTGACCGATACCGGCGGAAAAATTCTGACCTGCAACGCGGCCTTTATCGATATGGCCCAGCTCACCAAAACCGAACAGGCCATTGGACGCAATCTAAGCGACTACCTGGGCCGCTCCGATGTGGACCTCAGCGTGCTCATTGCCAATATTCAGCAACGCGGCGCCGTTCGTTTATTTGCCACCATGCTGCACGGTGCCAATGGCAGTGAGCAACAGGTGGAGATCTCGGGCGTGTCGGTGCGCAGCGGTCCCTTGCCCTGCCTGGGCTTTAGCGTGCGCGAGGTGGGTCAGCGCATGAGTGCCGAACGGCCATCCCTGCAACAACTGCCCCGCTCCGCAGATCAACTGGTGGAACTGGTCGGGCGCGTGCCCTTACAGGAAATCGTCAGCGAAACCGCCGATCTGATCGAGAAGCTCTGTATCGAGGCTGCCCTGCGGCTCACCCGCGATAACCGCGCCTCCGCTGCCGAGATGTTGGGCCTGTCCCGCCAAAGTCTGTACGTAAAACTTCGGCGCTACAACATCGGTGAGATCACCGATCGCGGTAAAAAATAAAGGGTGTTCATCCCCCGTAGGGGTGCAGCGCGATCGTTGTCGTATCGATTGGCCGTTGCAGTACACTTTTTCAATGATCGCCGTGATTGTGCTTGTGGACTACGCACCGTCTGCCAGACTCTGGGGATGGCTGCGCTTTGTCATCGGCCGCTCCTCGTTAACGGACCGACCGGGCCTCATCTTTTTCAAGATTCTGGGCAGCGGAGAAGATGGCGGCTTTAGCCTCACGCCGAGCGCCACACGTCAGGGGCTCTTCTGCGTGTTCGATACCGAAGCCCATGCCGACCATTTTCTCCAGCAATCGCACGTGCTCACCCGTTATCGGGCCCATGCGCGGGAATTCTTCACCGCAAAATTAGCCCCGTACTCCGTCAAAGGATCGTGGGCCGGTCACACCCTTGAGGTCAACACCACGGCACCCGAGTCCGGGCCCATCGCCGCGCTCACCCGCGCATCGATTCGTCCATCGAAGGCGCGGGCGTTTTGGCGCAACTCTCCTCCTGCAGAAGCATCACTGATGCATGCCGATGGATGTCTGTTGGCCGTCGGTTTAGGTGAAGCGCCGATTTTTCGACAGGCCACCTTCAGCCTGTGGGAGAGCACCGATGCGATGAACCGCTATGCCCGTACCGGTGCCCATATGGAAGCGATCCAGGCCGCACTCCAGGGCCAGCATTTTTCAGAATCCATGTTTGTGCGGTTTCGTCCTATTACTCCCACGGGCGTGTGGAAAGGCAAGGTCTTTGCCTAAGGCCCCGGGCACATCGGACCACCGCGTGGTGGTGGTGGGGGGCGGCATCGCCGGCTTGGTCAGTGCCCTCGAGCTGTCCTTGGCGGGGCTGCCGGTCACCGTACTGGAGCGCGGCGCAACCATTGGCGGAAAACTCCATCAGCGCATGGTCAATGGCATTGGCATCGATTCCGGGCCTACCGTATTCACCATGCGATGGATTTTTGATGCCCTGTTTGAAAAGGCCGGCACGCGACTCGATGATGAACTGCAATGCGTTCAGACTGACATCCTGGCACGTCATGCCTGGAGCGCTTCGGAGCGCTTCGATCTTTACGCCGATCGTGGGCGCTCCATTCAAGAAGTCGAACGGTTCGCTGGTTCCGCCGAAGCGATGCGATTCGAGCAGTTCTGTGAGCTGGCCCGCACCGCCTATCGCACGCTGGAGGCGGCCTACATTCGGTCTGAGCGGCCAAGCCTCGCCTCCATGAATGCCGATCTGGGGCTCTCGGGCCTGTCGGTGCTCTGGCGATTGGGTTTATTTCAAAGCCTGTGGTCGTCCCTGCATCGGCACTTTAAAGATCCGCGTTTGCATCAGCTCTTCTCGCGCTATGCCACCTATTGCGGCTCCTCCCCGCTGCACGCGCCCGCGACACTGATGCTGATTGCGGATGTGGAAATGCAAGGGGTATGGCGGATTGAGGGCGGCATGAGTGCGCTGGCGCAGAGTATTGCGGGTTTAGCCCAACACCATGGTGCACAGATTCGCTCCGATTGCGATGTCACGCGCATTGTGGTGGAACACGATCGCGTCACGGGCGTGCAATTCAATCATGGTGAAACCATCGCGGCCGACTCGGTGATCTTCAATGGAGATGTCGCGGCCCTGCGCAACGGGGCGATCGGGCTTGGATCCGCGCGGTCCACCGCGGCGCACGACGGGCCATCCGCGGCGGTCGCGCACCATGCCACAGGCAACCCGTTCGGGGCACCGGAGGATGATCTGGCCAAACGCTCCCTCTCGGCCTTGACGTACTCCATGCATGCACGGACACAAGGGTTCCCGCTTGTGTATCACAACCTGTTTTTTAACCAGGATTATGAGCGCGAGTTTTCTGACATCTTTACCCACCGTCGACTGCCTCGTCATCCCACGGTGTATGTCTGCGCGCAAGATCGTCGGGATGATGACCGGGCCCTGAACGGTCCGGAGCGGCTACTATTGCTGATCAATGCCCCAGCGACCGGCGATCGTCCGTCGTTGACCGATTCGGAGATTGAACAATGCACCCAGGCCGGTTTTTCACTGATGCAGCGCTGCGGTTTATCCATCGATCACACGGAGTCCAACACGGTGACCACGACACCGGCCGACTTCCATCGGCGATTTCCAGCAACCGGTGGGGCACTCTATGGCCACGCCACGCATGGATGGATGCAGGCCTTCTCACGTCCGGGTACCACGACCCCGATCGACGGCCTGTATCTGGCGGGGGGCTCGGTGCATCCGGGCCCCGGGGTGCCGATGGCCGCCATGTCGGGCCGATTGGCGGCCGCAACCCTGATGGGTCACCTCGGTTTGACCAAGCCGTCCCGCCGGGTGGTTATCTCTGGTGGTACGTCGACGCGTTAAGTGACGATGGCCAGTTTGGCCTGACCATCATCGCGTTTGTGGGCAGTGTGTTCTCACCGTATTACCACTGGGCATTTCAGAAGAACAAAGCGGCGGATCCTGAGAATCATTGCTGCATCAATGTCGCTCTCTACGGGCGCGGTGTCCGCCGATGGACGATGACCGAACGCAGTCGCGCCAGCATGGAACGGGACAGCCGGCATTTTCGGGTGGGGCCGAGTCAGCTGCGCTGGACGGGGTCGCATTTGGAAATTGATCTGCACGAATGGTCTGCACCCATTCCCAAAGCAGTCCACGGATCCATTAAGGTCTTTCCCGAGCAGTTGTTTCATTTCGTGACCGCACTCGATGATGGAGCGTTGCATCACTGGGGGCCGATTGCGCCATCGGCACGTGTCGAGGTCCGTCTGGAGCGTCCATGCTTGTCATGGAAGGGCCATGCGTATCTGGACTCCAATGAAGGGGTTGAACCCACCATCGACCGCTTCACCGAGTGGGACTGGTCGCGGGCCAATCTCTCCGACGGCAGTGTGGCCGTGCTGTACGACATCCGCCAGAAATCGGGAGCCGAGCGACTGCTGGCGCTGAAATTTAATCGCGATCAATCCGTGGAGAGTTTTCCGGCGCCGCCACGCCAGGCACTGCCTAAAGCACTGTGGCGGGTGGGCCGTTCGATTCGCACCGAGCCGGGCACGCCTGCACGCGTACTACAGACCCTTGAAGACACGCCGTTTTACGTGCGCTCCGTGCTGGAATCCGGTCTGCTGGGTGAAACAGTGGTGTCCATGCACGAGACGCTCAACATCCCGCGCTTGGACACCGCGTCGACCCGGCTCATGTTGCCGTGGAAGATGCCGCGGGTTCGATAAAAAAGCCGCGATCACTCGCGGCTTTTTTCCCCGACACCACTCGTCGCATGCACCAACACGCGACCGAGTGATCGGATCACACCAGATCAGTCGGCAAATGCGCCGGCCTTCTGAATGATCGGGCCCCACAGATCAATCTGGGACTTCAGGAACTTCGCGTGATAGGCCGGTGTGGCTTTATCCGGTGACACCGGTCCGGTGCCCAGGCCATCAAAACGCTTGATCACCTCGGGATCTTTGAGCGCTGCATTGAGTGCCGCATTCAATTTATCCAACGCGGCCTTGGGGGTTCCTTTGGGCGCATACAAACCATGCCATACGGTCACCTCGAAACTTGGCAGTCCCGACTCCGCAACCGTGGGCAGCTGCGATAGACCGTCGGTCTTTAGGCGCTGCTTGGTGGTCACCGCGTAGGCTTTCACCTGGCCGGCCTTGATGCGGGGCGTGGTGTTGGTGGTCTGATCGCACATGAAATCCACCTGGCCACCCATCAGGTCACTCAGCGCCGGTCCGGTGCCTTTATAGGGCACGGTGGTGAGTTCCGTGCCGATGGCCGACTGGAACAACATGCCACACAGATGCGAGGCGGCACCGAGGCCGGCATTGGCCAGGTTCCATTTCTTCGCATCTTTTTTCACCACATCGACAAATTCCTTCATGTTGTTCGCAGGAAAATCCTTGCGCGCAATGAAGGTCATGGGCACTTCGTTGATCAGACCGATGTGTTCAAAATCGGTCAACGGGTTGTAGGCGAGCTTGCGATACAAGGCCGGTGCGGTGCTCATGCCAATGTGATGGACCAGCACGGTGTATCCATCGGGTTTGGACTTGGCCACCACGCCCGGGCCGCGGGTGCCACCGGCACCATCGAGATTCTCAACCACCACAGGAACGTTCAATGTCTTGCGCATGGCATCCGCCATCGTACGGGCCACCACATCCGTGGGACCACCGGCCGTAAACGGCACGACCAACTTGATTTCGCGCTCAGGGTAGGCAAACGCCGAGGTGGCGACAAAGGCCGCACTGGCCGCGATGCCCGTTACCAGTTTCTTCAGTTGCATGAACGATGACTCCTCTATAAATCGCTTCGGAATAGCGATTCTAGTCAGAATTTTGCAGGCCTCCAGATTGGATAACCCTAGGGGCGCAAAGCGCTTCGGTGGTGCGCTCTTAGAACCCCGCGCCGGACCCACGGGGTCATGTGCTGCGGCGCAAAAACCGCCCGCGAATCCGAACGGTCATCGATGCAAATCCCCGTTAGATCGCCCGGCGCTTGTCGCGCTCCCGGTGACGGAGTCGTTCCACCATATCGATCACCGGTGCCAGGAAGTCCGGTCGACGCGCGTCCACTGCTCCGGGCGGGACGGCCGCCACCAGAAATCGAATGGCGGGCAATGGCTGTAACAAATAATCCTGTTGTGGCGCCATCACGTAAGTGGAGAGTGCCCGAAGCATCAGTGCCCACTTGCGCGGCCGGGAAACGATCGCACGATCGTTCACCGAGTCGTAATTCTGGCGCTCAATCTCACGGCCAATGTCCGCGTAAATCAGGCGTGCGGCCATGATGGCGGCACGACAGTCGCGAGGAAGCGCCCCGATACCGGTCTCCGAGCGCACGTAGAGCTGATCGGCAGCGCGCAGGAGTCGCTTCACCACGCTGGCCAGTGCCGGGCTGTGCTGCGGATGCCGCAGGAACCCATCCGGATCCAGGCCCGCTTCGCGCAACCACTGCAGCGGCAAATAGAGCCGGCCACGACGGGCATCCTCGCCGACATCACGGGCGATATTGGTCAGTTGCATGGCCACGCCCAGTTCGCAGGCTCGGGCCACCGTTTTACTGGAGCGCCCGCCCATGACCAGCGTCATCATCGCGCCGACCGTACCGGCGACCCGCGCGGCGTAATCGTAAAGCTCGTCAATGGTGTCATAGCGTCGCTCTGTCGCATCCCATTGGAAACCCTCAAGCAGGGCCAATGGGATGGTCATGGGAATGCCGTATTCGTGGGCCGTGCTCGCAAACGCAATGTCCGCATCGATTCCAAACGGTTCGGCCCGCCCGATGGCCTCCAACCGTTCATGCAAATAGGCCATCACCACGTCGATGGCCGCGCCGTGAGGCATCTCATCGACGGCATCGTCGGCCACACGACAGAACGCATAGATCGCGGTGGCCGCGCATCGAAACCGCGTCGGAAGAATGCGCGAGGCCGCAAAAAATGAATGCGACCCACCTTTCATCAAACGCTCACAGGTTGCGAAAATGGCATCCGAGGCCATGGCGGGCACTGCGATGGCGGTCGTCATCTGAGGCCTCATCACGGGCGCCGCATCAGGCATGGGTCACCGAGAATACGGCGGGATCCGGCAGCACGGACTCCAAGGCCTTGGCCGAGGCAATCACGCCGGGGATGCCGGCCCCGGGATGAGTGCTCGCTCCCACCATGAATAAATCGCGCACATCCTCACTGCGATTGTGCGGCCGAAACCAGGCGCTTTGCGCCAGAGTCGGTTCCGGTCCGAAGGCGGCGCCACGATAGGACAACAACCGATTCTGGAAATCCAGGGGAGTGGTGACAAAGGATTCGGTGATGTGTTCTTCGAACCCCGGCATGACGGTGTCGTTCAGGTAACGGGCAATCGACTGCCGATAGGGCTCCGCCCGCTCAGACCAGTCCACACCACTTTCGAGGTTGGGCACCGGCGCAAGAACGTAAAACGTGTCCATCCCCGGCGGCGCAACAGAGGAGTCCGTGGCGCTCGGTCGATGCAGGTAAAGACTGAAATCATCGGCAAGGCGGTGACGCTTAAAAATATCGGTGAGCAGTTCCTTATAGCGTGGCCCCATAAGAATCGTGTGATGCAGTACATCGGGATACTGCCGGCGCGTTCCGAAATACCATACGAACAGACTCATCGATGACTTGGTCCGTGCAATCTTGCGATCGGTCCAGACCCGGCGATGCTCGGGCGCAATCAGATTTTTGTAGGCCCAGGCCGTATCGCCATTGCAGATCACGATATCGGAGTCCATGCGCTCGCCGTTGGCCAGCACCACCCCCGTCGCTTTTCCATCCTGCACCAGTATTTTTTTGACTTCTGCACCACCACGCAGATCGTTGCCCTGTCCGCGCACTAAGTCCACCAATCCGTTGATTAATGCGCCCGTGCCGCCGATCGCCCAGTGGACTCCGTGCTTGCGCTCTAAGGCATTGATCAGGGCGTAGGCGCAGGTGACGGAAAACGGATTACCGCCAATTAAGAGCGGATGAAAACTGAACACCATCCGCAATTTCGGGTGACGGATATGGCGGGCCACGAGGCTGTGAATGCTGGACCAGGCCCGCATGCGCGCGAAATCCGGCATCACCGCCAAGAGATCGGAGAGCCGATCAAAGGCCCGGGTGGCCATGCCCTCAAACCCGATCGTGTAGCACTTCTGCGCTGCCAGGAAAAAGCGCTCGTATCCATCCAGATCCGACGGTGCGAATCGCGCCACCTCGCGCCGCATGTGCGCCGGATCGCCGGAATAATCGAACCAGGTTCCATCATCGAAACGAATCCGATAAAACGGATCCAAGGGCACGACCCGGACATGGTCCGCCATGCGCTTACCGCACAGTGCCCAGAGCTCCTCCAGCAGGAACGGGGCGGTCACGATGGTCGGGCCGGCATCAAAGACATGGCCACCGCGGCGATGGACATACGCCCGCCCACCGAAGGCATCCAATTTCTCCAGCACGGTGACCCGGTAGCCCTTCGCTCCGAGGCGAATCGCCGCGGCCAATCCCCCGAACCCACTGCCAATCACGATGGCGTGGGGCCTGGCCGGGGCAGCAACGGGACTTCTCACAGCCCGATTGTATGTGTAAGTTTTAGTTGACGGTTAGTTTTGTCAATAAGAAAATGGCTTGATGAGTCAATCCGTGTCGCCCCGGGTGCTCCCCGATCCGATTGCGGTCGCGGAACTCCTGAAACCCATCACCTGGTTCCCACCAATGTGGGCATTCACTTGCGGTGTAATAGCTTCAGGAATTGAGCTTTCATCTCATTGGTGGACCATTTTAGTGGGTCTCATTCTGACAGGACCCCTGGTCTGCGCCACCAGCCAGGCGGTCAATGACTGGTACGACCGCGAGGTCGACGCGATCAATGAACCCCAACGGCCTATTCCCAGCGGCCGCATTCCCGGTCGATGGGGACTGGCCATTGCCGTGGCCTGGACGGGGCTGTCCTTGATCGTGGCCACCGGCCTTGGCCGCTGGGGGTTTGCCGCCACCGTGCTGGCCTTGCTGTTGGCCTGGGCCTACAGCATGCCCCCACTGCGGCTCAAACAAAACGGATGGTGGGGCAATGCGGCCTGCGGCCTGAGCTATGAGAGTCTGGCCTGGATCACCGGGTCGGCCGTGATGATGGGCGGCGTGCTGCCGTCCTCGGAGTCGATGCTCCTGGCCCTGATGTACGGCCTGGGGGCGCACGGCATCATGACCCTGAACGATTTCAAATCCGTGGCGGGCGACACCCAGATGGGCGTGCGGTCTTTGCCGGTGCAATTGGGTGTAGTGCAGGCAGCCCGACTGGCCTGCTGGACGATGGCCCTTCCACAGGTCGTGGTCATCGCCATGGTCTGGTCATGGGGCGCTGCCGTGCACGGCACTGCCATCCTCGCATTGCTGATCGCCCAAGTGATCCTGATGCGGTGGTTTATGCAATCGCCCAGTGAACGAGCCCTTTACTACAGCGGCTTTGGTGTGCCCATCTATGTTTCGGGAATGATGGTCAGTGCCTTTGCCTTACGGGTGACCTCATGAGGATCACACCCTTTAGCTGGTTCGCTATTTTTCGCCTGGGACTCGCACAGCTCAGCCTGGGGGCGATTGTGGTGCTCACCACCTCGACGCTGAATCGGGTGATGGTGATTGAGCTGATGTTGCCCGCACTGGTGCCGGGGCTTCTGGTGGCCCTGCATTACGCCGTGCAGATGCTGCGCCCACGCATGGGGTAT
>JACCEA012052872.1_pt1 | contig 33103 bp, 28 predicted proteins | sample 7449851 | NCBI WGS metagenome assembly JACCEA01 (sample SAMN15323453, study PRJNA562643) | freshwater metagenome | isolation source: river surface water | place: USA:Blue River Watershed | collected 2017-08-18 | reverse complement strand
CGATGCGCTCAACCTTGCCGACATAGATCTTGCCAATCTCGGCTTCCGCGGTGATACCCAGGACGCGCTGCTTGGCTGCTTCTGCCGCTTCCTTGGATTCGCCGAAGATCTTGATCGAACCGTCGTCTTCGATATCGATCGAAGCCTTGGTTTCTTCACAGATGGCACGGATGGTCGCGCCACCTTTGCCGATCACGTCGCGGATCTTGTCCTGATCGATCTTCATGGCAATCATGGTCGGAGCATTGGCCGACAGCTCGCTGCGCGACTGGGCAATGACCTTGTTCATCTGGCCGAGAATGTTCAGACGCGCTTCGAGCGCCTGACCCAGAGCGATTTCCATGATTTCTTCGGTGATGCCCTGAATCTTGATGTCCATCTGCAGTGCGGTCACGCCTTTGGCGGTACCGGCAACCTTGAAGTCCATGTCGCCCAGGTGATCTTCGTCGCCGAGGATGTCAGTCAGAACGGCAAACTTGTCGCCTTCCTTGACCAGACCCATGGCGATACCGGCAACCGGCGCCTTCATCGGCACGCCAGCGTCCATCAGTGCCAGCGAGGCACCACAGACCGACGCCATGGAGCTGGAGCCGTTCGATTCAGTGATCTCGGAAACCACACGAATGGTGTACGGGAACTCGTCCGCGCTCGGCAGCATGGCTGCAACAGAACGGCGTGCCAGACGGCCATGACCGATCTCGCGGCGACCGGTTGCGCCCATACGACCACACTCGCCTACCGAATACGGAGGGAAGTTGTAGTGCAGCATGAAGGGGTCTTTCTTCTCGCCTTCGAGGGTATCGAGGAACTGCGCATCGCGCGAAGTACCAAGGGTAGCCACGACCAGCGCCTGGGTTTCACCACGGGTGAACAGGGCCGAACCGTGGGTTTTGCCCAGCACGCCGACTTCGATGTTCAAACCGCGTACGGTGCGGGTATCACGACCGTCAATACGTGGCTTGCCGTTAACGATGTTCTCGCGCACGGTGCGGTATTCGATCAGGTTGAACGCGTCTTTCACTTCACCAGCCGTAGGCTGACCTTCAGCGCCGGACAGTTTGGCAACAGCTTCGTCGCGCAAGGCGCCCAGACGGTCATAGCGATCGTGCTTGACGGTGATGGTGTAGCCTTCGGAAATCGCTGCGCCGTATTGGCTGCGAACGGCGTTCAACAGCTCGGTGTTCTCCGCCGGAGCAGTCCAGTTCCAGCGAGCTTTGCCAGTTTCGGCAGCCAGTTCGCTGACAGCCTTGATCACTGACTGGAACTCTTCATGGGCGAACAGTACCGCGCCAAGCATCTGGTCTTCGGTCAGCTCTTTGGCTTCGGATTCGACCATCAGCACAGCGTCTTTGGTACCGGCCACAACCATGTCCAGGCTGGAGGCTTTCTGCTGTTCGTAGGTAGGGTTAAGCAGGTAGCCGGTCTCGGGGTGGAAGGCCACACGAGCAGCACCGATCGGGCCATCAAACGGAATGCCGGAGATAGCCAGGGCAGCGGAGGTACCGATCATTGCTGCGATGTCCGGATCGGTCTTCTTGCTGGTCGAAACCACGGTGCAGATGACCTGCACTTCATGCAGGAAACCTTCCGGGAACAGCGGACGGATTGGACGGTCGATCAGGCGCGAGGTCAGGGTTTCTTTCTCGGAAGGACGCGCTTCGCGCTTGAAGAAACCACCGGGGATCTTGCCGGCTGCGTAGGTCTTTTCCTGGTAGTGCACGGACAGCGGGAAGAAGCCCTTGCTTGGGTCGGCATGCTTGGCACCGACAACAGTGACCAGAACGCTGACGTCGTCATCAACAGTGACCAATACAGCGCCACTGGCCTGACGGGCTATGCGGCCTGTTTCCAGGGTGACGGTCGACTGACCGAATTGAAACTTCTTGATTACCGGGTTCACGGTGTTTTCCTTCTCTTTGGTTGCCTTGGGGGAAACGGTTTCTTGCAGAATTCTTTGGCAGTCAGTGGAATCGGCCACTCACCTGTCAGGAAAAAGCCGGTAGCCGGAAAGCCGAAAGCACAGGCCGGGTTAAACCCGACCTGTGCTTCCAGAATTACTGCTTCCAGCCTGGGCCACGTCTTAACGACGCAGACCCAAACGACCGATAAGGACGTTGTAACGGCTGGAATCCTTGCCCTTCAGGTAATCCAGCAGCTTGCGACGCTGGTTAACCATACGGATCAGACCACGACGCGAGTGGTGATCTTTACCGTTGGCTTTGAAGTGACCTTGCAGCTTGTTGATGTTGGCGGTCAGCAGGGCTACCTGCACTTCCGGAGAACCGGTATCGCCTTCAGCTTGCTTGTAATCGTTTACGATCTGGGCTTTATCTTCAACGCTAAGTGCCATGATGGGCTCCTTAAGTGAGCAGGCCGGGAACTGGTTCCCGTGTTTTAAAAAGAGGAATGACCGTGCCTACTGAAAGCCACCCTCTGTATCCAGCTACCACTGACTTCAAGCCTGCGGCAGCTGTACGGTCATACTGACCGAATCAGTCGACGCGGCGCTATACGCCCGTCTTCAGACACTTCACCGATTCCGATAAAGCGCCCTTCATTATCCTGTACACGCACCCAGCCAAATGCCGGGGCATCGATAGCTCGCACTGGCTGTCCATGCAGCCAGTAATAGGCGCCGTGCTCCGTCATCTGCACCATTGGCCAGTGCTGTAAACCGCTATCAGGCGGCAACAGAAACTGATCAAGCGCCTCGGCACCGCCTTCTGCATGAATCTCTTCAAGCTTTGTCAGGCTCACGGCCTGGGTCAAATTGAACGGACCAGCCTGGGTACGGCGTAATTCAGCTACATAAGCACCACACCCCAACACCTGGCCAATATCTTCCACCAGGGTACGGATATAGGTGCCCTTGCTGCATGCGACCTGCAAACGCGCCTGATCAGAATCAAGACCCAACAGCTCAAGCCGCGAGATTGTAACAGATCGCGCAGCGCGCTCCACTACTTCTCCAGCGCGCGCCAACTTGTAGAGTGGTTGTCCGTCTTTTTTCAGCGCCGAATACATCGGCGGTATCTGCTCAATCGGCCCACGAAACTGCGGCAATACCGCCTCAATGCCTGAACGATCGACAGTAACTGGCTGACGCTGCAACACATCACCTTCAGCGTCGCCGGTGGTGGTAGTCGCACCCAACTGCATGAGTGTTTCGTAACCCTTGTCGGCATCCAGCAAATACTGGGAAAACTTGGTTGCCTCGCCAAAACAAAGCGGCAACACACCGGTTGCCAAGGGGTCGAGACTCCCTGTATGCCCAGCCTTTTCAGCGTTGAGCAACCAGCGAACCTTTTGCAGCGCAGCGTTGGAGGTCAGCCCCAGCGGCTTGTCCAGCACCAGGATACCGTTAACCTGGCGACGAACCTTTTTTACCTGAACCACACTGCTACTCCTTGGACTCAGACTCTGCATCACCCTGATGCTGATTGTCTTCGGCCACGGCACGCTCGATTAAGGCTGACAATTCGACACCACGCCGGATACTGGCGTCATAGTGAAAATGCAGTTGCGGCACACTGCGCAGCTGCATCGACTTGCCCAGATGCATGCGCAGGAAACCGGCAGCATCCTTGAGCACCTGAAGATTGGTTGCGACCAGACCAGCATCCTCTGACGGCCCCATGATGGTCACAAATACCTTGGCGTGCGACAGATCACGGCTGACTTCAACCGCCGTAATAGTCACCAGCGCCAGACGCGGATCTTTGATTTCCCGCGTGATCAGCTGCGACAACTCACGCTGCATCTGATCGCCGATTCGTTGGGTGCGGCTATATTCTTTAGGCATCTCTACTACCTGCATTCGTTACGCAGCATGCAACCACGTAACTCTTTAAGCGGCAAACGCCCGACCAGGCCGTAACCGGGTCGGGCGCTGCATGTTGCAACTGCACGCCTTAGAGGCTGCGAGCCACCTGGACTTTCTCGAACACTTCGATCTTGTCGCCAACCCGAACGTCGTTGTAACTCTTCACCGCGATACCGCACTCCATGCCGGCCCGCACTTCGGAAACGTCATCCTTGAAGCGACGCAGGGATTCCAGCTCGCCCTCGAAGATCACCACGTCATCACGCAGAACGCGGATCGGGCGATTACGATGGACCAGACCCTCGGTAACCATACAACCGGCAACCGCACCGAACTTCGGCGAACGGAATACATCACGCACTTCAGCAATACCCAGGATATTCTCGCGAACATCACTGCCGAGCATACCGGAGAGGGCTTTCTTGACGTCTTCAATGATGTCGTAGATCACATTGTAGTAACGCAGATCCAGCGATTCCTGCTCGACGATCTTGCGCGCACCGGCATCGGCACGCACGTTGAAGCCGAACACCACTGCATTGGAAGCCAGCGCCAGGTTGGCATCGCTCTCAGTGATACCTCCGACACCGCCGCCAACCACGCGAACCTGAACCTCATCATTGCCCAGACCAGAGAGGGCACCCTGCAGGGCCTCGAGAGAACCACGCATATCGGCCTTGAGCACGATATTCAGGCTCTTCTTCTCTTCCTGGCCCATGGTTTCGAAGATATTTTCCAGCTTGCCTGCATGCGCACGGGCCAGTTTCACTTCGCGGAACTTGCCCTGACGGAACAAGGCGACTTCGCGAGCTTTCTTCTCATCAGAAATCACCGTCAGATCATCACCCGCATCCGGCGTGCCATCCAGACCCAGGATTTCGACCGGAATCGAAGGACCGGCCGATTTGATCGGCTTGCCGTTCTCGTCAAGCATGGCGCGAACACGGCCAAAGTTGACGCCGCACAGAACCATATCGCCCTGACGCAAGGTGCCATCCTGAACCAGCACGGTCGCAACCGGACCACGGCCCTTGTCCAAACGGGACTCGACCACCACGCCACGACCCGGAGCCGAAGGCGTGACCTTCAACTCAAGGACTTCAGCCTGCAGCAGAACCGCCTCAAGCAGCTCGTCTACGCCGGTGCCGAGTTTTGCGGAAACAGAAATGAACTGGGTATTGCCGCCCCAGTCTTCAGGAATGACATCACGAGCAGCGAGGTCATTCTTGATCCGATCCAGGTCAGCGCCCGGCTTGTCGATCTTGTTGATCGCCACGACCAGTGGAACGCCGGCAGCGCGGGCATGTTGGATCGCTTCTTCGGTTTGCGGCATCACACCATCATCGGCCGCCACTACCAGAATCACGATATCTGTCGCCTTGGCGCCACGGGCACGCATTGCGGTAAACGCAGCGTGACCGGGGGTATCAAGGAAGGTAACCATGCCACGCTCGGTTTCAACGTGGTAAGCACCAATGTGCTGGGTAATGCCACCAGCCTCACCGGCGGCCACCTTGGCACGGCGGATATAGTCGAGCAGGGAAGTTTTACCATGGTCAACGTGACCCATTACGGTCACAACCGGCGCACGGTGGAATGCCTCGCCTTCAAATTTCAGCGATTCGGTCAGCTGATCTTCCAGCGCGTTTTCGTTGACCAAAATGACTTTATGCCCGAACTCCTCAGCCACCAACTGGGCAGTTTCCTGATCCAGCACCTGGTTGATCGTCACCGGAGTGCCGAGCTTGAACATGAATTTCACAACTTCGGCGCCTTTAACCGCCATCTGCACGGCCAACTCGGCCACAGTGATGGTTTCGCCGATGTTCACATCTCGCACTATGGGTCCTGTTGGGCTCTGGAACCCATGCTGATTTCGTTTCTTCAGCTTCGACTTGCCACCGCGACCACCGCGACGGCCGAAACTATCGCTTTCATCTTCGGTAGTGCGCGGAGCAACGCGAGGCGCAGGAACCTTCTCTTTTTCCTTGACCGAGGGACGATGCTGCGCGTGCTTGCGATCACGACGCTCTTCATCATCGGTACGCGCGCGCTCTGGACGACGTACCTCATCAACTTTCTTGCGATCGTCTTGCTTGATATCCAGCGGCACGGCATCAACCACACCGACCAGCACCATCTCATCGGACAGTGGCGCGGCGACCGGAGCAGCCACCAGCACTTCAGGCTCAACGCTGGCCACCACAGCCTCAGCCGGCTTGCTCGCAGCTTTTTCGGCCAGCTCACGCGCGGCCTCGTCGGCAATGCGCTGCTGCTCTTCCTGCTCACGCAGACGCTCAGCTTCAAGTTCAGCCGGACTGCGCTTGACGTAGGTCTTTTTCTTGCGAACCTCGACGCTGACAGTCTTGCTACCTGCCACTTTCAGCGTGGAGGTCGTTTTGCGCTGCAACGTAATCTTGCGCGGCTCTTCAACTTTTTCGCCGTGACTGCTTTTCAGATGCGCAAGCAAAGCCTGCTTCTCTTGGTCGGTTACAACCTGATCGGCACTAGCGTGCGGCAGTCCTGCCTCTTGCATCTGCTGCAATAGGCGCTCCACGGGCGTGTTGACCACCTGGGCCAGTTCTTTCACCGTGACTTGCGTCATGCACTTCTCTCCTGTGGCAGCAACTTATTCGAACCAGTGGGCTCGGGCTGCCATGATCAGCTTGCCGGCACGATCTTCATCGATACCGCCTATGTCGAGCAGGTCATCAATTGACTGCTCGGCTAAATCCTCACGGGTAACTACGCCACGCTGGGCCAGTTCCACCGCCAGTTCATTGCTCATTCCATCGAGGGCAAGCAAATCATCTGCCGGATGAATATCCGCGAGGATTTCTTCGTTTGCGATGGCCTTGGTCAGAAGACGATCTTTGGCACGAGCGCGCAGCTCATTGACGATATCTTCGTCAAAGCCATCAATACTGAGCATCTCTTCCATCGGCACATAAGCGATCTCTTCCAGACTGGTGAAACCCTCATCGACCAGTACCTGAGCCAGGTCCTCATCGACCTCCAGCTCGGAAACGAAATGCTGGAGAATGTCGCCAGTCTCTTCCTGCTGCTTGGCCTGGATATCGGCCTCGGTCATGACATTGAGCGTCCAGCCGGTCAACTGGCTAGCCAAACGGACATTCTGGCCACCACGACCAATCGCTTGCGCCAAATTATCTTCAGCTACTGCGATATCCATTGTATGAGTGTCTTCATCGACGATGATCGCCGCCACCTCGGCAGGAGCCATAGCGTTGATAACGAACTGGGCCGGATTTTCATCCCACAGAACGATATCTACTCGCTCACCACCAATCTCGCCCGAGACAGCCTGAACACGCGAGCCACGCATACCAATGCATGCGCCCTGCGGATCGATGCGCTTATCCTTGGAGCGCACGGCAATCTTGGCGCGCGAGCCAGGATCACGAGCCGCTGCCATCACTTCGATCAGGCCTTCGGCAATTTCCGGCACTTCGATACTGAACAGCTCGATCAGCATTTGTGGTGCGGTGCGCGAAAGAATCAATTGTGGCCCACGATTCTCGCTGCGAATCTCTTTCAACAATGCCCGCAGACGCGTACCGACACGGAACGTTTCGCGAGGAATGATGTCTTCCCGAGCAAGCAGCGCCTCGGCGTTGTTACCCAGGTCCACGATGACACTGTCACGAGTAACTTTCTTCACGGTACCGGAGATGATTTCATCAATCCGGTCACGATAGGCATCCACTACCTGAGCGCGCTCGGCTTCACGGACCTTCTGCACGATCACCTGCTTGGCAGTCTGTGCAGCAATGCGCCCGAACTCGATAGACTCGATTTTCTCCTCAACGACATCGCCAATCTTGGCGCCAGCCTTGAACGCCTGAGCTTGCTCGACGGTCAACTCGGTTTGTTCGTTTACCTGATCGATCTCGTCAACCACATTCCAAAGGCGGAAAGTCTCATAGCTGCCAGAGTGTCTATTGATCTCGACACGCAACTCCACTTCGTCGTCATAGCCTTTCTTGGTGGCCGTCGCGAGCGCAAGTTCCAGCGCTTCGAATATTACGCCAGCCGGTACGCCCTTTTCGTTGGACACCGACTCAACAACCAGCAGTATTTCTTTGCTCATTGCACGCCTCGTGTTTCGCAATCCATTGGATCCGCGGAATCCGCGTCTTAATCAAAACGGGGAATAATGTTTGCCTTATCGATCAAATCGATAGGCAACAGATACTCGTGATCATCCACCAGTACCACTACATCCTGCTCCTCAACTCCCCGGAGGGGGCCTTGGAAGTTACGACGCCCCTCATAGGGTGAGCGCAACTTTATCTTCACCAGCTCACCAGCATGCTTGGCAAATTGCTCGAGGGTAAAAAGCGGCCGATCCATACCCGGCGAAGACACTTCCAGCGTGTACTCGCTGCTGATCGGATCTTCGACATCGAGAACACCACTGACCTGCCGACTCACCTTCTCGCAATCTTCAACGAGAACGCCATTGGCATGGTCAATGTAGATACGCAGCAGCGAGTGACGCCCCTGCGACATGTACTCCAAGCCCCAGCACTCATAGCCAAGCGCCTCAACCACCGGAGCCAGCAAGGCTTGCAACTGTTCTAGCTTGCTCGACACTCGACCCCCTCGCGCACGCTGTATAAATAAAAAATGGGCGAAACGCCCATCCATTCACGCCGCCTGACACAAGGCCGACGACCGACTGACCAGCTAACAAAAAGCCCCTAAAGAGGGGCTCCTAGATCACTACTTGCAGAGCCAGTGAACAGATAACCTCCGAAACCAAAGCCCGGAAAGCCGTCTGGAATCACCACCCCACAACAAAGCTGGGGCAAAAAGTATACGGCCTGACCACCACATGGTCAACCGAAGCCCTTCAACAACAAAGCCCGCTATCAGCGGGCTTTGTTGTTAATTGGTACCGAGGAGGGGACTCGAACCCCTACAGCCTAAGGCCACTACCACCTCAAGGTAGCGTGTCTACCAATTCCACCACCTCGGCAAAACTTTTACTGCTTGACCGGTACATCTGGCACATCGGCAGCATCGCCGGCAGCCTTGGTCTTCGACTCAAGCACGGGAACATCACTTACCACAGGCTGCTGCTGAGGAACCTCCAGAGCAACCGGGGAAGGAAGCCCCTCAGAAGCGATCGCTTCAGCCTGCTGCTTGGCATAAAAGCCGAGCCCCAGACTGGTAGCGAAAAAAACGGCCGCAAGTATAGCAGTAAACCTGCTCAGGAAAGTAGTAGATCCCTGACTTCCGAAAACCGTGCCCGAAGCACCCGCCCCAAAAGAAGCACCCGCATCAGCACCCTTGCCCTGCTGCAGCAGAACCAAAACAACCACACCAAGGGCTGCTAACAAATGAAAAATAACAACTACAGACTCAAGCATTTCTTAAATTCCTGCGGCACGACAAATCGCACCAAACTCATCAGCATTGAGGGAGGCACCACCAATCAACCCCCCATCGATATCCGGCATGCCGAATAAATCGGCAGCATTGACAGCTTTGACACTGCCGCCATACAGAATTCTCGTGGCCATCGCCACACCAACATCTTTATCCGACAACTGCTTGCGAATCGCCTCATGAACTTCCTGAGCCTGAAGCGGGCTGGCAGTAAGTCCAGTCCCGATAGCCCATACCGGCTCATAAGCAACAACCGCCTTAGCGATTGCCTGAATACCTGAAACCCGGATCACTTCATCCAACTGGCGAGCAACCACCTGCATGGTCTCACCCGCATCACGCTGCTTCAGCGTCTCACCTACACACAAAACCGGAACCAACCCAACCGACTGAGCGGCAGCAAATTTCTGCGCCACAACCCTATCGCTTTCGCCGAGCAGTATTCGCCGCTCAGAGTGACCAACCAATACCAGCGAACAACCCGCGTCGACCAACTGAGCCGCAGCAATCTCGCCAGTAAGCGCACCCTGCTGGGGCTGAATGGCACAATCCTGACCACCCACGCCAACTGACGTCCCAACAAGCCCCTGAACAACCTGCGCGATAAACAGGCTCGTAGGAAACAAAGCCACATCCACTGATTCAGGAAGATCTTGAGCCAAAAGAGCACTTACCAGGTCGCAAACACTGGCGCGGGTACCATGCATCTTCCAGTTACCAGCAACCATCGCACGACGCATGCCGAATCCCGCCGATCAAAGTGGGCGCAGATGTTACCCAAGCCCCCCAGAAGTGGCAAGTCGAATTAGGCGCACACCGCCATAACAACCTGAGACAATTCTTCTGCATAGCGTGCAACCATGTCCGCATCGTCGCCCTCGACCATTACACGCACCAACGGCTCGGTACCCGACTTGCGCAGCAGAACACGACCGCGACCGGCCATTTTTGCAGTGACCGCCTCAGAAGCCTGCATCACGGACGGATGCGACACCGGATCAACATCGCCCTTGTAGCGGACATTAATCAAGACCTGAGGACATTTCATCCTGCCCAGAAGAGCCTCATCCAGCGTAAAGCCTGAACGTTTGAGCGCCATCAACACCTGAAGGGCGGCAATGATTGCATCCCCGGTAGTAGTGAAGTGACAGCACACGATATGGCCAGAGTTTTCGCCACCCAACTGCCAATCCCTGGAAAGCAACTCACTCATCACATAACGATCGCCAACCTTTGCGCGAACAAAAGGAATTCCCAGATCCCTGAATGCCAGCTCGAGCCCCAAATTACTCATGAGGGTTCCAACCACACCACCATGCAATTTGCCCCGCTGGTGCAAATCCCTGGCAATCAAAAACAACAGATCATCGCCATCTACAACTGCGCCGTGGCGATCGACCATCAACACCCGGTCCGCGTCGCCATCGAAAGCAATACCCAAATCAGCCTGATGAGCCACCACTGCGGCCTGTAATGGCTCAAGATGAGTGGAACCACAACCATCATTGATGTTCAGCCCGTTTGGCTGCGCAGACAGAACAATAACGTGAGCGCCAAGCTCCCTAAACACGCTGGGAGCGACCTTGTACGCAGCGCCGTGAGCGCAGTCGACCACTATCTTGAGCCCGGCAAAATCCGTTCCGGCGGGCACACTGCTCTTACAGAATTCTATATAGCGACCCGCCGCATCATTGATACGCGAAACCTTTCCCAGCTGAGCAGAATCAACCACTGTCATTGGCTGATCGAGCAACGCCTCGATCATCGCCTCGATATCGTCCGGCAACTTGGTGCCCTGACCGGAAAAGAACTTGATGCCGTTGTCGTAATGCGGATTGTGCGAAGCACTGATGACAATTCCAGCATCTGCGTGAAAGGTGCGCGTCAGATAGGCAATAGCAGGAGTAGGCATCGGACCGAGGAGCATGACATCTGCACCTGCAGCGGATAGCCCCGCCTCGAGAGCTGACTCAAACATGTAGCCTGAAATCCGCGTGTCCTTGCCAATCAGTATCTTGCAGCTGCCCTTCTTGCGAAAGGCCGTGCCTGCAGCCCAGCCCAGCTTGAGCATGAAATCAGGCGTTATCGGAAACTGTCCGACATGACCGCGAATTCCGTCGGTCCCAAAATATTTCCTGCTCATAAGCTTACCCTTTTTTATTATGGAGCCGCGTTGACCGCCGCCAGCATGCGAATGACATCCACCGTCTCCGCCACATCGTGTACCCGCAAAATACTGGCACCCTTGAGCACTGCCAAAGCAGCCAGCGCAAGACTGCCGTATAACCTGTCGCCATTTTCTCGCTGCAACACAGCGCCAATCATGCTTTTTCTCGAAGCACCCACCAGCAACGGACGCCCTAACTCGGACAATTTTTCCAGGTGTTTGAACAAGCTCAGATTATGCTCAAGTGTCTTGGCAAAACCGAAACCGGGATCAAGTATGGTGCGCTCTTTCGCAATTCCGAAGCTCTCGCAGGCCTGAATGCGCTCCACGAGAAAATCACGCACTTCAGTCAGCAAGTCCTCATAGCGGGCCTGCTGCTGCATGGTCCGAGGCTCACCGCGCATATGCATCAGGCACACCGGTAAACCGCTCTCGACAACCGCCTGCAAGGCTCCCTCGCGGGTCAGCGCTCGCACATCATTGATCAAACCGGCACCCAGGCGGGCAGCCTCACGCATAACGACAGGCGAAGACGTATCAACAGAAATAATGACATCCAGCTCTGCGGCAACGGCCTCAATTACTGGAGCAACGCGATCCAGCTCCTGCGCCTCGGAAACCTGAGCAGCACCTGGGCGAGTCGACTCGCCACCCACATCGACCAGTGACGCGCCAGCAAGCACCATACTTTCCGCATGACGCAAGGCACTATCGATGGCCATAAAGCGACCACCATCAGAAAAGGAGTCCGGCGTTACATTGAGGATCCCCATCACCTGAGGGCATGAAAAATCCAGATAGCGCTGGCCACAGGCCAGTCGCTGATGATTTGGCGCCGAACTCATCTTGCAACCTTAGTGCTCACCCGCAGGGCCGCCGATCGGTTTTTCAGCTACCGGCGCAGACTCGACCGACTCAACCGCTGCAGAAACACCCGAACCACCACCCGACCAGTCTTTCGGCTCCCGCGCCGGACGTCCGTTCATGATGTCGTCTATCTGATCCGCATCAATGGTTTCATACTTCATCAACGCTTCCGCCATAAGATCCAGCTTATCGCGATTGTCGGCCAGTATTTGCCTGGCCGTGCCATAGCAATGGTCAATCAGGCTACGCACTTCAGAGTCAATCAGCTTGGCGGTATCTGCTGAAACATTGCTGTGCTGGGTGCCCATACTACGCCCAAGAAAAACCTCGCCCTCTTCTTCGGCATACATCATTGGACCAAGCTTCTCGGAGAGCCCCCACTTGGTAACCATATTCTTGGCTAGCTGGGTTGCACGCATGATGTCATTTGACGCACCGGTGGTGACGCCATCAAAGCCCAGCGTCATTTCCTCAGCAATCCGCCCACCATACAGGGAGCAGATCTGGCTGGTCAGTGCACGCTTGGACAAACTGTAGCGATCCTCTTCCGGAAGAAACATGGTGACGCCCAATGCCCGCCCCCGCGGAATAATGGAGACCTTGTAAACCGGATCATGATCAGGGACCACTCGACCAACAATCGCGTGACCCGCTTCATGGTATGCGGTATTGAGCTTTTCCTTGTCCGACATGACCATGGACTTGCGCTCGGCGCCCATCATGATCTTGTCCTTGGCCAACTCGAACTCATTCATTTCGACCAAGCGCTTACCCGCGCGAGCAGCAAACAATGAAGCCTCATTCACCAGGTTTGCCAGATCAGCACCCGAAAACCCCGGGGTACCGCGTGCAATGACTGCCGCCTGGACGTCATCACCCATCGGCACCTTGCGCATGTGCACCTGGAGAATCTGCTCACGACCGCGAATATCCGGCAGACCGACCACAACCTGCCGGTCAAATCGCCCGGGACGCAACAGCGCCGGATCAAGTACGTCCGGACGGTTGGTAGCCGCGATCACGATGACACCGTCGTTCAATTCAAAACCATCCATCTCGACCAGCAGCTGGTTGAGCGTCTGCTCGCGCTCGTCATGCCCGCCCCCCATACCAGCGCCGCGGTGACGTCCAACCGCATCAATCTCATCGATGAAGATGATGCAGGGCGCATGCTTTTTGGCCTGTTCGAACATATCGCGCACGCGACTGGCTCCGACACCGACAAACATCTCGACAAAGTCAGAACCGGAGATAGTGAAAAACGGGACCTTGGCTTCACCGGCAACCGCCTTGGCCAGCAGGGTTTTACCCGTACCCGGAGAGCCGACCATCAGGACACCACGAGGAATGCGACCGCCCAGGCGCTGGAACTTGCCTGGATCGCGCAGAAACTCAACCAGCTCACTGACTTCTTCTTTCGCTTCATCACAGCCAGCCACATCAGCAAAGGTGGTTTTGACCTGGTCCTCGGATAACAGTCGCGCCTTGCTCTTGCCAAAGCTCATCGGGCCACCCTTACCGCCAGCGCCACCCTGCATCTGCCGCATGAAAAACATGAAGACCGCGATAATCACCAATATCGGGAAACTGGCTACCAGCAACTGCGTCCAGATGCTCTGCTGCTCTGGCTGCTTGCCGACCACAGTGACCTTGTTTTCAATCAGATCCCCGATCAGCCCATTATCCTGAATCGCCGGACGGATGGTCTCAAAGGTTGAACCATCGGCACGCTTGCCGCTGATGACATAACCGTCAACGGTGACCTGCTCGACCAGCCCCTCTTTGACCTGCTCGATGAACTCCGAATAATTCAGGCGCTGTGTTTCCACCCTGCCGGAGAAGTTATTCATCACCGTGACCAGGACGGCTGCGATAATCAGCCACAAGACCAGGTTCTTTGCCATGTCGTTCAATTAGTCACCCTCTGTACAGCGCCGGAGCGCCAGCTAGCCGCACTATCAACCTTGTTAATTACCGACTCTAAGCTACTACAGCCTAGCAGTATCGGCACCTGGACTCTGTAACCCTTTGCGACCTGCCGGCTTTCCAGTCTCGAGTCACTGAGTAACATTAAATGATCACCGTACTTAATGTGGGGATCGTACCTGAAATGACAAGGGCCCAACTCGGCACTCCTCGCAACATACCCCTTGAGGTCGACCTCGGTTACACTAGCGGCCGCGTTTTTGCGTGTTCAGATTAAGGATTCAGACCATGGCGCTCACTCAGGAGCAAAAAAAGCAATTCAAATCCATCGGCCATCACTTAAAGCCGGTGGTGATCGTTGCTGATAACGGCCTCACTGAAGGTCTGATGGCGGAACTTGAACGCGCCATCAACGATCACGAACTGATCAAAGTGCAGTTCCGCATTACCGACCGTGATGAACGCCGAAGCATTATCGACGAACTGTGCAAGAACAGCAGCTGCGAACTGGTGCAAGTGATCGGAAAAATGGCCTTGGTCTATCGCAAAAATGCGCGCCCTAACAAGAATCTTTCCAACATCAGCCGCTTCAAGGCGCTCTGAATATCCCTACCGACTGCAGGCTGCCTGTGCGATCAGCGCACGCCCGGAATCGGCTGCAGAACCAGTAACACGCCGCCTAGCGCCAGTACCAGATAGTTAAACAACAGCCACCGGTAGGCATCCGGAAACCAGTGGTTAACCAGCAGAAAGGTTAGCGCCATTAAAACTGTGGCAAGCAACAACTGACCCCGGGGATCCCGCCAGATAGCGCGCAGCCGAACAAGCGGTAGCAAAACCAATAATTGCAACAGCGCACAGAAGGCGCTGAAACCAACCAGCAAAGCCTTCAAGGCAGAGCCCAGCTCATCCACCAGCAAGGGCGCCAGGCCATATTTTCCCAGCGCCGGAAGCAGCACAAAGTGCAGCAGCCACAGCCCGCCGACCCAAAACATCTGAGCCAGCTGCCAGGTAACAGCCGCCGCACTGAGTGGCTGCTTAAAGATGACGGACCTGGACAATCTCGTACTCGATCAGCCCATTGGGGGTCTTTACGGCAACCACATCACCTTCCTCTTTGGCTACCAGGGCACGAGCAATGGGTGAGCCGACCGAAATCTTGCCCAGCTTGATATCCGCCTCATCCTCACCAACGATCTGATACGTGACGCGCTCATCGGTATCACAGTTGGCAATCTCAACCGTAGTCCCGAAAATCACTTTGCCCGTATGCGCAATGGTGGTGACATCGATGATCACGGCATTTTGCAGACGCCCCTCAATGTCGCGCACCCGAGCCTCAACCATCCCTTGCTGTTCGCGGGCGGCATGGTATTCGGCATTCTCCTTCAGGTCGCCCAACTCGCGAGCAGTACCGATATCCTGACTGAGCTTGGGCCGCACCACCTTGGTCAGATGGTGTAATTCCTCTTCAAGGGCGCGCGCACCCTTGACGGTCATTGGGTATTTATTCATGCCTTGATTCCCGCATGCAGATCCTGCAGACGCCGCACCGTTCTCTCTGGGCCGAACTTCAGGGCCTCACAGATTGCCTGTCCGCCAGCGATTGTCGTGGTGCAGCAGATCTTATGCTGCAGCGCGTTGCGCCGAATCGAGTACGAGTCAGCAATCGACTGACGCCCTTCGGTGGTATTGATGATCAGCGTAACTTCGTCATTCTTGATCATGTCAACTACATGAGGTCGCCCTTCGGTCACCTTGTTCACGCGACGCACCGGCAAGCCGGCAGCCTCGATCACGCGCGCAGTACCTGCAGTAGCGACCACTTCAAAGCCCAGATTGACCAAGTCGCGCGCCACCTGCTCGACGAAAGGCTTGTCATCTTCACGCACACTGATGAACGCACAGCCGGCAATTGGCAGAATTTCGCTGGCGCCCAACTGGGCCTTGGCAAACGCCTCTGCGAAGCTGTCACCAACACCCATCACCTCGCCGGTAGATTTCATTTCCGGGCCGAGGATCGGGTCAACGCCCGGGAACTTGGCGAAGGGGAAAACCGCCTCCTTGACACTGAAGTAAGGGGGAATGATTTCCTTGCTGTAGCCAGCATCCGCCAGGCTCTTGCCGGCCATGACACGCGCAGCAACTTTGGCCAGCGACACGCCAACGCACTTGGAAACAAACGGCACCGTCCGCGATGCACGCGGATTGACTTCAATGACGAAGATATCCTCGCCCTGCACGGCCATCTGCACGTTCATCAGACCCACCACGCCAAGCTCCAAGGCCATTTTCTTGACCTGCTCGCGGATCTCGTCCTGGATGTGCATCGGCAGCGAGTACGGCGGCAATGAGCAGGCAGAGTCACCGGAGTGCACGCCCGCTTGCTCGATGTGCTGCATGATGGCGCCAATCACCACGCTCTCACCATCACACACCGCATCCACATCGACTTCAATCGCGCAGTTGAGGAAGTGATCCAGCAGCACCGGGCTGTCATTGGAGACCTTGACCGCCTCGCGCATGTAACGCTTGAGCTCATCTTCCTGATAGACGATTTCCATCGCACGACCGCCTAGCACGTAGGACGGGCGCACCACCAACGGATAACCAATCACCTTGGAATGGCTGAGCGCTTCATCCTCGCTGCGCGCAGTGGCGTTAGCCGGCTGACGCAAGCCCAGCCGCTGAACCATCTGCTGGAAACGCTCACGGTCTTCCGCACGGTCGATCGCATCAGGACTGGTACCGATGATCGGCACCCCCGCCTCTTCCAGCGCACGGCAGATTTTCAGCGGGGTCTGGCCGCCATACTGCACGATCACGCCCTTGGGCTGCTCGACACGCACAATCTCCAGCACATCCTCAAGCGTGACCGGCTCGAAATACAGACGATCGGAGATGTCATAGTCGGTGGACACGGTTTCCGGGTTGCAGTTGACCATGATGGTTTCATAACCATCCTCGCGCAGCGCCAGCGCTGCGTGTACACAACAATAATCGAACTCGATGCCCTGACCGATGCGGTTGGGGCCACCGCCGAGGATCATGATCTTCTCGCGCGCACTCGGATTAGCCTCGCACTCCTCCTCGTAAGTCGAGTACATGTATGCCGTGTCGGTAGCAAACTCTGCAGCACAGGTGTCCACGCGCTTGTAGACCGGAAGAACCTTGAGTTTCTGCCGATGGCTGCGCAGGTTTTTCTCGGTGACTCCGAGCAGAACCGCCAGACGGGAGTCAGAGAACCCCTTGCGCTTGAGCCTGAACATCAGGTCACGATCAATCGATGCAAGGCCCAGGGTCTTAACCCGTTCTTCTTCCTTGACCAGATCCTCGATCTGCACCAGGAACCACTCATCGATACGGGTCAACTCAAACACTTCGGCGACGGTCTTGCCGGCACGGAAAGCATCGGCGACATACCATACGCGGTCGGCGCTGGGCACAGTCAGCTCACGCTTGAGGATGCTCACTGCCTCAGGATCAGTCAGGTCGAGCTTTGGATCAAAGCCTGACGATCCGACTTCCAGCCCCCGCAGCGCCTTCTGGATCGACTCCTGAAAGGTGCGGCCAATGGCCATAACTTCACCAACGGATTTCATCTGAGTGGTCAGACGAGCATCCGCCTTGGGAAACTTCTCGAAGGCAAAACGCGGGATCTTGGTCACCACGTAGTCGATCGCCGGCTCGAAGGATGCCGGAGTGCGCCCCCCAGTGATGTCATTGGACAACTCGTCCAGCGTATAGCCCACAGCCAGCTTGGCCGCGATTTTGGCAATCGGGAAACCGGTGGCTTTCGATGCCAGCGCCGAGGAGCGCGACACCCGCGGGTTCATCTCGATCACCACCATCCGACCGGTATTCGGACAGATACCGAACTGCACGTTGGAACCGCCGGTTTCCACGCCAATCTCGCGCAAAACAGCGAGAGAAGCGTTGCGCATGATCTGGTATTCCTTGTCCGTCAGCGTTTGCGCCGGGGCCACGGTGATCGAGTCGCCGGTGTGCACACCCATCGGATCAAAGTTCTCGATCGAGCAGACAATGATGCAGTTGTCCTTTTTGTCGCGGACCACTTCCATCTCGTACTCTTTCCAACCGATCAGCGACTCATCGATCAGCAATTCGCTGGTCGGGGAAAGATCGATGCCGCGCGCACAGATCTCTTCAAACTCTTCCCGGTTGTAGGCAATACCGCCACCGGTGCCACCCATGGTGAAGGATGGCCGGATAATGCAGGGAAATCCGACCTTGTCGAGGACCGCATAGGCCTCTTCCATATTGTGGGCTATACCCGAGACCGGGCATGCCAAACCGATGGCCTTCATTGCCACATCAAAGCGCGAGCGATTTTCAGCCTTGTCGATGACATCGGCATTCGCGCCGATCATCTCCACGCCAAACTTGGCGAGCACACCGTGCCGTTCAAGATCCAGCGCACAGTTAAGCGCGGTCTGGCCACCCATGGTCGGCAACAGTGCGTCCGGACGCTCTTTCTCGATGATCTTGGCCACTGTCTGCCACTTGATCGGCTCGATATAGGTCGCATCCGCCATGGCCGGGTCGGTCATGATGGTGGCCGGGTTCGAGTTAACCAGAATAACCCGGAAACCTTCGTCTTTCAGGGCCTTGCAGGCCTGAGCGCCGGAGTAGTCGAATTCGCAGGCCTGACCAATGACGATAGGGCCGGCACCGAGGATAAGGATACTTTTGATGTCTGTACGTTTTGGCATGGATAACTCTCGAATTCCTGGGCTCTACTGTCTCAGCTGCGGGCAGCCATGGCTGCAATAAAACGGTCAAACAGCGGGGCAACATCATGCGGCCCGGGGCTTGCCTCGGGATGGCCCTGAAAGCCGAAAGCCGCCTTGTCAGTACGTTCAATGCCCTGCAAGGTTCCATCAAACAGTGACTTGTGCGTCGCCCGCACGGTCGCTGGCAAACTGTGCTCTTCAACGGCGAAACCATGATTCTGGCTGGTGATCATCACTGCGCCGGTTTTCAGATCCTGTACCGGGTGATTGGCGCCGTGATGGCCGAGCCCCATCTTCATGGTTCGCGCGCCGGACGCCAGAGCCAGCAACTGATGGCCCAGACAAATGCCGAACACCGGAATATCGGCCTGCAGCACATCCTTGATCGCCTGAATCGCATAGTCGCAAGGCTCGGGATCGCCAGGCCCATTGGACAGGAAAACACCATCAGGCTGCATCGCCAGCACTTCACTGGCCGGCGTCTGCGCGGGCACGACTGTCAGCCGGCAACCGCGAGCCACCAGCATGCGCAGAATGTTGAGCTTGACTCCGTAATCGTATGCAACAACGTGGTACGGCAAGTCGCTGGCAGCAACTTCAGGATGACTGTCTGTAGACAACGCCCAGACACTGGAGCGCCACTCGTAAGCCTTGTCACAACTCACGACCTTTGCCAGATCCATACCCTTGAGGCCCGGGAAGCTGCGCGCCAGTTCGAGCGCCTTTTCAGCCGTTGCGTCAGCACCGGCCAGAATGCAGCCACTGAGCGAGCCTTTTTCGCGCAGAATGCGGGTCAGGCGTCGGGTGTCAATGCCCGCGATGGCTACCGTGCCGTTTTCGACCAGGTAATCTTCAAGTGATTGCTTGCTGCGCCAGTTACTGGCAATCAGCGGCAAGTCACGAATAATCAGGCCGGCAGCCCAAACGCGATGGGATTCCGCATCTTCAGGAGTGATACCGGTGTTGCCGATATGCGGATAGGTCAGTGTGACTATCTGCTGGGTATAGGAAGGATCAGTAAGGATTTCCTGATAACCGGTCATGGCCGTATTGAACACGACCTCACCAATGGTATGGCCATCTGCACCGATGGCCTCGCCGTAAAAAATGCTGCCATCAGCAAGGGCGAGTATGGCTGGCTTACTCAAGAAGACCTCCCGTCGGTCAATGTTTCACGCACAGCAAATTGCAAAAAAGCGGGATGACGTATCGACCGTCACCCCGCTTTTTCAACTGATTCATTGTGCGTAACTTTTAGTGGATACACTAAAAAGAGAAGTCTACAGGAAAAGGCTTTTTGGGTCCACCGCAGAGCCTTCTAAATGCGCATAACCATCAATTCAGACCCAGCACATCCTGCATATCATAGAGTCCGGCTTGTGCTCCTTTGAGCCAGATAGCTGCACGCACAGCACCTTTTGCAAAAGTCATGCGACTGGATGCCTTGTGGGTAATCTCCACACGCTCACCCTCAGCAGCAAACAAAACCGTGTGATCGCCGACCACATCTCCGGCACGCACGGTGGCAAAGCCGATGGTTTCGCGCTCACGGGCACCGGTCTGGCCTTCGCGACCATATACGGCGACTTTCTGCAGATCCCGCCCCAGTGCCTGAGCCACTACTTCGCCCATGCGTAACGCGGTGCCAGAGGGCGCATCAACCTTGTGCCGGTGGTGCGCCTCGATGATTTCGATATCGACTTCATCGCCAAGTACCCGCGCGGCGGTATCCAGCAATTTCAGACAGAGATTCACTCCGACGCTGTAGTTGGCTGCAAATACGATAGGAATATCTTTCGCAGCAGACTCAAGCAGCTGCTTTTCCTCGACTGAAAAACCGGTTGTGCCGATCACCATTGCCTTGCCGGACCGACGACACACTTCGAGATTTTTCAGGGTGACGGATGGATGAGTGAAATCAATCAGGACATCAAACTGATCAAGCACCGCCTGCAAGTCACCCTGCAAAATCAGGCCGATCTTGCCAACACCCGCCAACTCCCCGACATCGGCACCAACCAAGCTGGAGTCCGGCCGGTCAATCGCCGCGCCCAAGGTGGTTTCGGACACCTGCCGAACAGCCTCGATCAAGGTCTTGCCCATTCGCCCGGCGGCGCCCATCACTGCTATTCGCTGCATCCCAACTGCTCCATCACGTGAGGCCGACAATCCCGACCAAGATTTCAACGCATCAACCGCCGATCAAAGGTCGCCAAAGAATCGTTTCATACCCTCAAACCAGCTACTGGCTTTAGGCGAATGCTGGCCTTCGCCAGTCAGACTATCGCGGAATCCTTCGAGCAATTCACGCTGCTGCTTGGTCAGATTGACCGGTGTCTCGATCACCACCTTGCACATCAGATCGCCCGCACCGCCACCACGCACCGGCGCTACGCCTTTGCCGCGCAGCCTGAACAGTTTGCCGGTCTGGGTACCATCCGGGATTTTCAGCTTGACCCGGCCATCCAGGGTCGGCACTTCCAGCTCACCACCCAGCGCCGCATCGACAAAACTGATCGGCACCTCGCAATACAGGTGCTTGCCGTCACGCTGGAAAATCTGGTGTTCGCGCACACTGACGACCACGTAGAGATCGCCCGCCGGGCCTCCCATCGCGCCAGCCTCGCCTTCCCCCGTCAATCGAATGCGATCACCGTTATCCACACCCGCCGGAACCTTGACCGAAAGCGTCTTGTGCTCTTCGACACGCCCCTGGCCATGACAACTGCCACAGGGGTCAGTAATCATTTTGCCGGTTCCGTGGCAGCGCGGACAGGTCTGCTGCACCGAAAAGAAACCCTGTTGCATGCGCACCTGACCCACACCGCCACAGGTGGTGCAACTCACCGGGCTGCTGCCCTTCTTCGCACCAGTGCCATCACAGGGCTTGCAATTGACCAGGGTTGGCACACGAATGGTGACCGTCGTACCACGAACCGCATCCTCCAGATCCAGGCCCAGCGTGTAGCGCAGATCACTGCCGCGCTGAGCACCACCGCGCTGGCCACCGCCGCGCTGACCGCCGAAGAAGTCGCTGAACACGTCACCAAAAATATCGGAGAAGTTCTGCCCGCCAAAACCGCCCGCGCCGCCCGCACCCATCTGCGGATCGACCCCGGCATGGCCATATTGATCGTAGGCCGAACGCTTGGCTGAGTCGGAAAGAATCTCGTAGGCCTCGTTGGCCTCCTTGAATTTCTCCTCGGCACTCTTGTCATCCGGATTGCGATCCGGATGGTATTTCATGGCCAGTCGGCGATAGGCCTTCTTCAGGTCAGCTTCGCTAACCCCCCGCTCGACACCGAGGACTTCGTAATAATCACGCTTGGCCATAAATCTTCTACACCTTCAAATTCATCTGCTCCAGACACACCGACGCGGGAGCAAGCCCCCGCGCGGATGTTGTGCAGATCAGCGCCGAAGCCTGATCTGCCGGAGTGTATAACCACCGCAGCGACGAAAACCGCCACTGCAACAGCAAGACAAACCAATTACTTGTTGTCTTTAACCTCTTCGAACTCGGCATCGACGACGTCATCCGCGCCCTGCGCCTGCTCGGCTTCGGCTCCAGCCTGACCAGCCTCGGCCTGCTCGGCGTACATCTTCTGCGCCAAGGGTGCGGTCACCTGGGACAATGCTGTCATTTTCGCTTCGATTTCAGCCTTGTCATCGCCCTTGACGGCAACTTCCAACTCGCCAACCGCCTTTTCAATGGCAGCCTTTTCGTCAGCAGTGACCTTGTCACCCGCCTCGACAACCATCTTGCGGGTAGCGTGAACCAGCTGGTCACCCTGATTGCGGGCTCCTGCCAACTCTTCGAACTTGCGATCTTCCTCGGCATTGGCTTCGGCATCGCGGATCATCTGCTTGATCTCGTCTTCGGAAAGACCCGAGTTGGCCTTGATCACGATCGACTGATGCTTGCCGGTAGCCTTGTCTTTGGCGCCTACATGCAGGATGCCATTGGCATCGATATCGAAAGTCACCTCAATCTGCGGCACGCCGCGCGGAGCCGGCGGAATCTCAGCCAGATCGAACTTACCCAGGGACTTGTTGCCGCTAGCTTGCTTGCGCTCGCCCTGCAGCACATGAATGGTCACGGCGCCCTGATTGTCGTCGGCAGTCGAGAACACTTGCGATTTCTTGGTCGGAATCGTGGTGTTCTTCTCGATCAGCGCGGTCATCACGCCACCCATGGTTTCGATACCCAGAGTCAGCGGGCTAACGTCGAGCAGCAATACGTCTTTCACGTCACCCGACAATACCGCGCCCTGGATAGCAGCACCCATGGCGACTGCTTCGTCCGGGTTCACGTCCTTGCGCGCTTCCTTGCCGAAGAAATCGGTTACCAGCTTCTGCACCAACGGCATACGGGTCTGGCCACCGACCAGAATCACGTCGTTGATCGCGCCCACGTCGATACCAGCGTCTTTCAACGCGATACGGCAAGGCTCGATGGTGCGCTGCACCAGATCTTCCACCAGCGACTCCAGCTTGGCGCGGGAGATTTTTACGTTCAAGTGCTTGGGACCGGTGGCATCTGCAGTGATGTACGGCAGGTTGACGTCGGTCTGCTGGCTCGAAGACAGCTCGATCTTGGCTTTTTCCGCAGCTTCCTTCAGACGCTGCATGGCCAGCGGATCACCCTTGAGGTTCATGCCGCTTTCTTTCTTGAACTCGTCGACGAGGTAGTCGATCAGACGAATGTCGAAATCTTCACCACCGAGGAAAGTGTCGCCGTTGGTGGCCAACACTTCGAACTGGTGCTCGCCATCGACTTCAGCGATCTCGATCACCGATACGTCGAAAGTACCACCGCCCAGGTCATAAACGATCACGGTGTGGTCGCCCTTGGCCTTGTCCATGCCGTAAGCCAGTGCGGCCGCGGTAGGCTCGTTGATGATGCGCTTGACGTCAAGGCCCGCAATACGACCAGCATCTTTGGTGGCCTGACGCTGACTGTCATTGAAGTAAGCCGGAACCGTAATAACCGCTTCGGTGACGGTCTCGCCAAGGTAATCTTCGGCGGTCTTCTTCATCTTCTTGAGAATTTCTGCAGAAATCTGCGGAGGGGCCATTTTCTGCCCATTCACTTCAACCCAGGCGTCACCGTTATCGGCCTTGACGATCTTGTAAGGGACCATCTGGATGTCTTTCTGCACGACGTCTTCGTCGAACTTGCGACCGATCAGACGCTTGACCGCATACAGCGTGTTGTGCGGATTGGTCACAGCCTGACGCTTGGCCGACTGCCCCACGAGGATTTCACCATCATTGGCATACGCAATGATCGAAGGAGTGGTACGCGCGCCTTCAGCATTCTCGATAACCTTGACGTTACCGTTCTCCATGATCGAAACGCAGGAGTTGGTGGTTCCCAAATCGATACCAATAATCTTGCCCATGCTCACTCTCCAAAACTTTGACTTGTCTCTTGATTACTGTCGCAACACACTCTCAAGGCATCACATCAGCACTAACTGCTTGAATTAATAGATGGGGGCCGCCTGAAGAATTTCAAGCCTGCTCATCAATCGAAGGCGGAGTTTCTGCCGGCGCCTTGCTCACCACGACCATCGCCGGACGCAACAGACGACCGTTCAGCAGATAGCCCTTCTGGAACACCTTGAGCACGCTGTTTGGCTCGACATGGGTGCTTTCCTGCAACGCCATGGCCTGATGATGCTCTGCATTGAATGGCGCCCCGTGAGGATCCAGCGCCTCAACCTGATAGCGCTTGAGCGTGTCGACCAGCAACTTCAGCGTCAGCTCCATCCCCTCGCGCACCGACTTGATGGCCTCATCAGCCGGGTTGGACAATTCCAGCCCGCGCTCAATGCTGTCGACCACCGGCAGCAGGTCCGCCGCAAACTTCTCCAGCGCAAACTTGTGCGCCTTCTCAACGTCCAGCTCGGCACGCCGGCGAATGTTCTGCATGTCAGCGGCAACACGAAGCGATTGATCCTGCGCCGCTGCGAGCTGCTCCTCCAGCTTGAGGATTCGCGCCTGCAGGTCATCCGCCGAGCCGGCAACACTGGCAGCTTCGGGGTTCAAATCATCCAGAGCCTGTTCATCAACCATCAGTTTTTCCTCTAAATAAGGGCGTCAACACGCTTCAGCTTTGCACAGGACATCTATATGGGGACGGCGAAGCCAGCTTCAAGGGCCCGCACAGTTGCCATCCAGAAATTAGATACTGTATAAATACACAGCTTTTCTAATTTCGAGGTGCCCCCATGCTGATTCATCTGGCCGTGAATAATTTCGCCATCGTCGAACACCTCGACATTGAGTTACACAAAGGCATGACCGCCATCACCGGTGAAACCGGCGCCGGCAAATCCATCATGCTCGATGCTCTCGGACTGGCCCTTGGCGACCGCGCCGATAGCGGGGTCGTGCGGCCCGGCAGCGACAAAGCCGATATTCAGGCCAGCTTTGATCTTGCGCATATACCGGAGGCCCGTAACTGGCTGACGCAGCGCGATCTCGAGCAGGATGGCCCCTGCATCTTGCGCCGGGTCATCACTGCCGAAGGCCGCTCACGCGCCTACATCAACGGCAGCCCGTGCCCTCAAGCCGACCTCAAGGCGATTGGCGAGCTGCTGATCGACATTCACAGCCAGCACGAACATCAGTCACTGCTGAAAACCGACACCCACCGCCGGCTGCTTGATGAATTCGCCGGCGCCGCAGAACTGGCGCGCCAGGTTCAACTGGCTGCGCAACGCTGGCGGCAAACCAACCTGGAGCTTGAGCGGCTCTCCAGCAACAACAGCGAACAGCGCGCCCGTCATCAGCTGCTCAGCTATCAGATTGAAGAGCTGGAAAATCTTGCGCTGGGCGACAACGAACTGGAGCAGCTCGAGCAGGAACACCGCACACTGAGCAATGCCGAACAACTGATGGCGGCCTGCCGCCAGGTACTCGAGCTGTGCAGCGAAAGCGATGCTGGCAACGTCCTTTCCGCGCTGACCACCAGCCTGCAGCGACTGAACGCCTTCCCTGGCCAGGGCGGCGCCATCCACGAAACCACCAATCTGCTGGCCAGCGCACAGATACAGATCGAGGAAGCGGTCGGCGAACTCAACCGCTTCCTGGACCATTTTGATGCCGACCCGCAACGGCAGCAGCTTCTGCAGGAACGCCTGGACACCATCTACAGTCTGGCGCGCAAACACCGCATCAACCCGCAAGAACTGGGCGATTTGCAGCATCGTCTGCTGGATGAACTGGAAGGATTGAATGCCGGCGATCAGGCCGCCGAACAGCTGCAGGATGAACTCAACGCCTTCACTCGCCACTTTCAGGAAAGAGCCGCCGAGCTCAGCCAGATCCGCCATAGCGCCGCGGCCCGGCTTTCCACTGCCGTAGAGCAAGAGCTGCAACGCCTCGGCATGCCTGGTGGCAGACTGAGTATTCAACTGCCTGCAACTGACAGCTCCAATCCTCATCCGGCAGGGCTTGAGCACGTTGAATTTCTGGTCAGCGCCAACCCCGGGCAACCGCTCAAAGCACTGTCAAAAGTCGCCTCAGGCGGTGAGTTATCACGCATCAGCCTGGCCATTCAGGTGATTACCGCGCAAACCTCGCGGGTTCCCACACTGGTTTTCGACGAAGTGGATGTCGGCATCGGCGGCCCCACCGCCGAAGTAGTAGGACAACTGCTACGACAGCTAGGTGAGCACGGCCAGGTTTTAACCGTCACTCACCTGCCACAGGTTGCCGCCCAAGGGCATCAGCAACTGTTTGTGCACAAGGTACGCGGCACCAGCGAAACCCGAACAGCCGTATCACTGCTGGATAAAAGTGGGCGCGTCGAAGAGATCGCACGGATGCTCGGCGGCGTTGACCTTACCGAAGAGTCACTGGCGCACGCCCGAAAACTGGTGGCGATCGCCAATCACTGACCGCCACAGACAAAAACGGCGACCCATGGTCGCCGACTGAACCGACTCAAAGCCAGCGCTAGCGCTCAACCGCTTTGGGCTTGCGCACATAAAGCACCAGATTGTGCTCTACCAGCTCAAAACCGTGCTGTTTGACGATCTCGCGCTGGCGACGCTCGATCTCGGCATCCATGAACTCGATCACCTCACCGGTGTCCACACACACCATATGGTCATGATGGCCGCTATCTGCCAGCTCAAAAACCGCATGCCCACCATCGAAATTGTGCCGAACCACCAGCCCCGCGCTCTCGAACTGCGTAAGAACCCGGTAGACCGTAGCCAGCCCAACGTCTTCGTCGGCCTCCATCAACGCCTTGTAAACATCCTCGGCACTCATATGCCGCTGCCCCGCTGACTCCAACAGTTGAAGAATCTTCAATCTGGGCAGCGTTACCTTGAGGCCGGCTTTTCGTAATTCAGTATTTTCAACCATGGTCGGTTTTCTCGCAGGATGCTGCTTCGCAGCTCCCTCTAATGCAGGTATGATCGGACTTTAACTCCCCGCCAAGATAGTGGAAGTCATCCTCCGATGCAAAACACCAAACGCCTGCTGACAACTCTCAGCCTGATCGGCATGACCTCGCTGGCAGGCTGCGTTTACAAGATCGACATCCAGCAGGGCAACATCGTCTCCCAGGACATGGTCGACAAACTGCAGCCAGACATGACCCGCAGTCAGAGCCGGTTCGTAATGGGCACCGCGCTGATTCAGGACACCTTCCATCCCAACCGCTGGGATTACGTCTACACCATCCAACCCGGCGGTGGCAGCCGCCTGCAAGAGCGCGCCACACTGTTCTTCAACGAACAGGAGCAACTATCCGGATTGTCTGGCGACTTCGTACCCGGCATGGGTGACAACGCGGTGATCATCAGTGAGTCGACCACCACGACGATTGATGAGAAAGTGATTCCTGCACCCACATCGGACACCCCCGCCAAGCCGGGTTCGCTCGAAGAACAACTGCAGATCGAAGTGGACAGCACTGAAGTCATCGCCGTACCGGCGCCAGCACCGCTCGAAGAAGACCCGCAGTAACCTGACAAGCATTAAAAAGCCCGGTATTCCGGGCTTTTTAATGCTTGCATGATTCATTCGGCCGCCGCATCAACCTTGGCCTGGGCCGCTTTGGCCGCGCGCTGCTTGCGTACCTCCTTGGGGTCGGCAATCAATGGCCGATAGATCTCAACCCGCTCCCCCTCCACCAACACACGCTCTTCTGGCTTGGCAACGGCCTTACCAAAAATACCCAACGGACACTCCGCCAGATCCAGGTCCGAAAAGTGCTGTTCCATCCCGGAAAGGGCGACCGCCTGGCGAACAGTTGTACCGGCTGGCACCTTGAACTTCAGCAGCTTCTGCTTGTGCGCAAGGGCATAAACCACCTCGATCGAGATTTTTTGCTTATCCATGGAGTTGTTTGGCTCTCTGACAAAATGCATCGACCAGGGTATTGGCCGCTTGCGTGAACAAAGGCCCCAACGTGGCCTTGACCAGCGGCCCGGCGTACTCGAAGGTCAAATCCAGACTGATCTTGCAGGCCTTTTCGCCGAGCGGTTTGAATTCCCAGATACCATGCAGATCGGTAAATGGCCCTTCCTGCAAACTCATTTCGATGCCACGACCGAACTGCAAGGCATTACGCGTGAGAAAACGCTGACTGATACTGCCCTTGGCAACCGTCAACGCAGCCAGCATATGGTCCTCGGACTGTTCCAGCACTTCACTGGCCGCACACCAGGGCAAGAATTCCGGATACGCACGCACATCATTAACCAGATCAAACAACGCCTGCGCTGGATAGGGCAACAACGCGGAACGCTGAATATGCGTAGTCATAAAGCTTTCTATTCCTTACTGCAGATCACCGCGCCTACCGGCCCGGACAGCCAAAACACCTGCCACATTGTCCGGCATTCCAGCAACCTGCTCAAGGCGCGAGCAGCAGCATAGCCTGCACGCCGACTAGCCCCTATAATGCGCCCCCTATGAGCAAGCAGAAAAAACACCCTCAGGGCACCATTGCCCAGAACAAGAAGGCCCGCCACGACTATTTCATCGAGCACAAGTTCGAAGCCGGGATGGTCCTGTCCGGCTGGGAAGTCAAAAGCCTGCGTGCCGGCAAGGCGCAGCTGGTCGACAGCTATGTCCTGCTGAAAAATGACGAGGCATGGTTGATTGGTTGCCATATCGCGCCGCTGACGGCAACCAGCACACACGTAATCGCTGACCCTCTGCGTACCCGCAAACTGCTGCTGAACAAGCGCGAAATCGAAAAACTGACCACCGCCGTCCAGCAAAAAGGTTACGCCTGCGTGGCCCTGTCGATTTACTGGAAACAGCATCTGATCAAGTGCGAAATCGGCCTTGGCAAGGGCAAAAAGGAATACGACAAGCGCAACACCGAAAAAGAGCGCGACTCCGATCGCGAAGTAGCGCGCGCCATGCGTCACTGACACAACACGCTGAAAGCATCGACCGCAGGGAACCTTTTCCGTACACTGCGAGTCGTAACAACGACCACGACAGTTTTGGGGCCGATTAGGATTCGACGCCGGTGATGAAACTTGAGGGGCATGCCGAGTTGGTAACAGAACTCGTAAATCCACTGTTGCAAAATCCATAATTGCCAATGACGACAATTACGGTGCGCAACTAGCTGCGTAAGCAGCCAAGTGCCACTTCTGGTAGCTTCGGCTCCAGCAATCATCAGGGGATGTCTGTAAACCCAAAATGATTGTCAGATAGAACAGAATCGCCGCGTAGTACGTTGTGGACGTAACGGCTAAACATTACACAACTCGCCCAAAGCACCCTGCCCGTCGGGCGGCCAAGGGTTAACTCAGTAGACACGGCTAAGCATGTAGAACCGACAGCGGAGTACTGGCGGACGGGGGTTCAAATCCCCCCGGCTCCACCAAATACACATTTAAAGACGTCCACGGACGTCTTTTTTTGTGCCTGAAATCCAGTAAATACGGGGCTTTCAGCTCCATCAGAGTCCGCGAGCGTCCACGAACAGCCACACCTTTCGGCATTCCAAATGGCATTCCAAGCATGCAGATGCTATTTTTTGGAATGCCAAAACCAATCCTGGAATGCCAATGTGCGCTCAAGCTACCCGCCTATCTGAACTCAAAATCAAATCTGCCAAGCCTTCTGAAAAGGACTACGTCCTATTCGACGGCGGCGGACTTCAAATGCGAGTGAGAAGCAATGGCTCCAAGCTATGGAACTTCAACTACCGACATCCCGTGACGAAAAAGCGGATCAACATGGGACTAGGGACCTTCCCTGAAGTCTCGTTAGCGCAAGCTCGCAAGGGATCCGTTGAAGCGAGGGAAGTACTTGCACAAGGCCTCGACCCTAAAGAGAAACGAGATGCTGTGCTGCAAGCCAAGCAAGCCGCGACTGAACACACATTCCAGAATGTGGCGACGTCTTGGTATGAATTGAAAAAGGATGTTGTGACTCCAGCCTACGCTGAGGACATCTGGCGCTCGCTAACGTTGCACGTATTCCCGGATTTGGGCATCACACCGATCTCAGCCATCAGCGCACCACAAGTCATCAACCTGCTTCGGCCACTCGAAACCAAAGGCAGCCTGGAAACCGTGAAACGGCTGTCACAGCGACTCAACGAGATCATGACTTACGGGGTCAACTCGGGACTGATTCACGCAAACCCGCTTAGCGGGATTCGCTCAGTCTTCAAGAAGCCGAAAAAGAAGAATATGGCGGCCCTTGCTCCTGATGAGCTGAAAGAGCTCATGGTGGCAATTGCCAATGCCAGCATAAAAAGAACTACTCGCTGCCTTATCGAATGGCAGCTCAACACCATGACCCGGCCAGCAGAGGCAGCCACCACCCGCTGGGCCGACATCGACTTCGAAAAGCGTATCTGGACGATTCCTGCTGAGCGCATGAAGAAACGCCGTACGCATATTGTCCCGCTCACGGAGCAAGCCCTGGCATTGCTAGAAGCGATCAAGCCCTACAGCGGGCATCGAGAGTACGTGTTCCCTGCGGACCGTAATCCTCGCACACACTGCAACAGCCAGACCGCCAACATGGCGCTGAAGAGGATGGGGTTCGAAGGGCGCCTGGTTAGCCATGGCATGCGCTCAATGGCTAGCACCATTCTCAACGAACACGGCTGGGATCCTGAGCTGATCGAGGTAGCGCTTGCCCACGTTGATAAAGACGAGGTTCGCAGCGCCTACAACCGGGCGGACTATATCGAACGCAGACGGCCGATGATGGCCTGGTGGAGCGAGCACATCCAAGAAGCGGCTACCGGCAACCTGTCAGTGTCAGCCATCAAGGACAATCGGGACAGAAAAGTCGTTTCGATGCGCTGAACACGGGGCTACAACCAGCCCAAAGGAGACTCTCGGAAACGTCAGTGGAATTAGAGGCGACTCCCTTGTGTCGCGGTAGCACATTGACATATGTTCCGATGGCCACTGATTTTGCTCTTCGCGACCAGCAGGCAATGCAAACTCGCACCAAGGACTCGCCTGCTTTAAAACCGACGTAGGTAGACAGACCTCCGCAGTCAATCTTGCGCAATGAACACGCGAGCTCTCAAGTACATAACATCCAAGGGATCTGGTAATGCCCCAAATCACGAACTGCATTGTCCACAAACTGATCAAAGATGCCCATCAGCGGGACGCTGACGTTGATCTCCGCCCTACGGAGCTGGAAGTCAATCCGTCTGTTCAGCGGCTAATCGATCATCTCGACAAGCTCTATACCGGACGAGCAGGCAAAGGGTACGGCCGCTTCGAAAACAATGAAGATGACTACCCGATGCAGCGATTCATTCGTGAGCATGTTGTAGACGAGGCAATGGATTTCGTAGCTCTCTCCGACCGAATGATGCGGCATCTGAAGGAGCGAGCAAGCGTCGAACAGTTGGCCACTGGTGGCTTCGTGCTGATCGCCAAGATAAGCAAGGAAAATCTGGACTACCTGTTGGTCGCGATCGTAACGGAGGTTGTTGGCACTGCGATCACTGAAGGCCTTGAAGTCATCGACAGCGTACATCTCGACATGAGCCAGTTACGCGTCGCCGGCCGCGTAGACGTTACAGCCTGGCAACAAGGTGCAGATCGCTACATCAGCTTTCTGAAAGCGCGCGGCGACATCGCGCACTACTTCAAGCTCTTTCTTGGTTGCAACGATCTAGTCCTTGCCCTGGAAGAAAGTAAGAAGCTGGTCGCCGGACTGGAGCAGTTCACTACCGAGCGGGAGCTAGAACCGGCGCAGCGCGACGAATTTCTGGAGAAGGCGCACGACTACCTCAACAACCTGGGCAAGGACGTCCCCGTAAGCCTGGAAGCTCTTTCCAACCACCTGTGGCCCGATGCTCCCGAAGAGCTTCAAATGAAGCTCGGAAGCGAAGAGCTGGGGCTATCTGACGGCTTCGTGCCTGATCGCCGCGCTATTCGCGGCCTGGTCAAATTCGAGGGGAAATCGGACTACTGGAAGCTGAGCTTTGACCGAAAGGCGGTACGCTCGGGCCACCTCCGCTATAACAGAGAGACCGACAGCATTGTCCTCACTCACATTCCCGATCAACTTCGCCAAGAACTGATTGAAGAAATTGACGGATGAGCCTAGAGCGTTTCAATCAGCTGACCGCGATTTATAGAGATCTCACCTTCGGTGCGCAGAGCCGCGAAGGCGATCTTGCAATCAAGGACGATGATCAGCTCCAGAGCTTGAAAACTCTCTTGGCCGAGCCACGGGAGTACGCTCTTTCCTTGCTGCCTGAAAGGCCTGCTGACGCTCTCAAGGTTGGTGAGCACATTCGGCTACGCGCTGACGATCCCCGGACAGGTATTGGTCTGCTCGCGGATGAGTTTGATGATGTCCTCAACTTCCCCCAAGGGCGCATCCGAGAACCCCGTTTCTATCTCATCCCCGGTGCTTGGGCCTCTACTGGCAACGCTCCACCGGATCAGGTCCAGCGATACCGCCACGTGCTGAGCCTCGTCAAGCTACTAGAGGAGTGCTCCGCTTATCTCGACAAGGAGAATCAGGAGCTCGTCTTCATTGATGACGGGAAGTTCATCGTCCCTGTTAAGTACTCCTCGCAGAACCTACCGAAGCTCGACATTGCCAGCCTGCAGACACTTATTGCGCGCTTTGGTGAAGATACCCACCGTGAGCAAAAAATCACGATCCTGG
>JACCEA010843777.1_pt1 | contig 33118 bp, 22 predicted proteins | sample 7449851 | NCBI WGS metagenome assembly JACCEA01 (sample SAMN15323453, study PRJNA562643) | freshwater metagenome | isolation source: river surface water | place: USA:Blue River Watershed | collected 2017-08-18 | reverse complement strand
TCTAATAATCTAATAATCTAATAATTTAATAATCTAATAATCTTATAATCTAATAATCTAATAATTTAATAATCTAATAATCTAATAAATCAACATAACACGCACAAAATATTATTTATAAAAATCCTGATGTTCAAAATAATAACTAAATCATTAATTAATAATTATTTTTATAAATATTGATAAAAGAAATAAGAACTTAAAATATAATTTTAAATAGTTGAGGAGATAATATTTATACATATAATAAAAAATAACGCACAAAAAATATTAAATCCTAAATATTATAAATAAAAAAATAATAAAAAATAACCGAATAAATATTTTTTTCTTTAATTCTTTTAGAGATATTAAATTTTTTAATAATGAGTATTCAAATTTTTCAACAAAAGATATTTTTAGTAGCAGAAGGAACAAATTGCAATGATATTTATGATTCTATAATGGATTCTGTAAGTGAATATAATATTAATTATAATAATTTAGAAAAAGAAAGATATCCAAAATTAGATGAAGTTGGTATAAAAGAAACATTATTATTAGCTAATAATCCAGAAAATAAAAATATATTAGGATTAAATGACCCTAATTCTATTAATCCGAATATATTAAGTTGTTTAGAATTAGCAGCTTTAGAAACAGCATTAATTTTATATAGTAGTAAATATGAAAATGCTACCATTTATCCGGTACCTTTTTTAAGTTCTAAAAGTGGTGTATCAAATACAATATCATTAGATAAATTAAAAGAATTATTAGGAGGTAAGAATAATTATATAAAATATTGGAATAGAAGAAATTTACCACAAAATATGGAATCATTAAAGAAAAAAGTACCAAAAATAAATTGGAAATATACATCCGATAAAATAAGTTTTAGAGAACATACAACAAGTGGATTAAAAATGGTTAATAAAATAGTGACAAAAAGCTCATTGTCAAGTTTTATTTTTCAAAAATTCTTAGATAATATTTTATATCCAATGGTAAAAGAACAAATTGATACTAGTGCTTCTTTTACAAATACAACATTATATAATAATAGTACTGGTAAATTATTAAAACCATTAATTATTATAGCTAATTTTGATACTATTCGTTCATTTTTAGACCAAGTCAAAAATAAAAAATATAATCCAAGGGAAAATATAGTTGAGAGAAGTTCAGTATGGGAAGTAGAATTAAAGGTAATAAAGAAATTAGAATTTGGTAAAATAAATTATGATTTTCAGTTTATTAATCATACTAAAAGATATCCTACTGAATTTGTGTCAAAAAATTTAAGTATTAATAATAACACTTTTTCATTTAAATATAAAAATAAAACATATGAATTAATTCCCGCTAATAAAAAAATACCAATAAGACAAATAACATCATTAGAATGTAAATCATGTAAAGATGGTAAAAAAATGGTTAAAATATTAAAAGAATTAGATAAAAAAATGAATCCAAATAAACAAAATAATTCAACTCAATCTTTAGAAGTGTTAAAAACAGATTTAAATTTAACAAAAAATTATAGAAATTATTCACAATTATTGGAAGGTTTGACTCAAGAACCTTCTGTTCAAGTAAGATAAAAAAAAATGAAAAATATTTTTTTCTAAAAATATTAGATAAATTAATTTATAATAAACATGTTAAATTATTAAATGAAAAAAGAATATAATGATTATACAGAAACAGAAATAGAAAAAATTTTATTTAGAAAAGATATTGGTAAACGTGAAAAGATAAAGCAAATGTTTTTTATTTACGAAAAAAAACATCCACATGAAGATAAAGAATTAATTATCAAAGGTTGTATAAAATATTATGAATATAAAATTGAACGTAAAAATCCTGATAGATACTATAAATCCTAATTTTTTTATTTATTTTAATCCTAATTATAACAATTAAGATTAAAAATATAAACGTAAAGCTAAAAAAAAGTGAATAATAATAATATTTATTATTTTCTATTTTATAAAATTATTAATTAAATTATAGCATAAAAGCATTATAGTTTTTAAGCATTAAAATGAGTAGTATTGTTGAAAATTTACCAAGTTCCCTTTTACAAAAAGTAGAGAATGACGAATCGTCAAAGACTATTATTAATGAGAATAAAAAGAGTAAAACAGCTAAAAAGAAAGATGATGTTCCTCGTTGTATTGCAGCGAGAGTTTACAGAACTATTGAATTAGCTGAATCTGATTTAAAGAAAGGTGTTGATGTTTATATTCATAGAGTACCAGATGAGAATGATATTTCAAAAGTTGTTCAAATTGCTTATTCAAGATGTACTGTAAAAGCAGAGAAAAATAAAAATATCTGTCACCATCATTCAGATTGTAAGAATTTAAAGATTTTTGATACTGATATTCTTCCTAATGGTCTAGACCTTAATAGGCGTAAAGCTACAGAGGATGATGATTATTTTAAGAAGAAATTTAAGCGTGGTCGTCCTACGATTACAACTAAATACATTATTGAATTTAAAAATGAGAATAATCCAGTATATAAGATTTTGAGTGGTGATAATAAAATTAATATTGACGAATTAAATGAGAAGGCTTTTGAAATTATTAAAAAAAGTATTGAAAATTTAAAAGTAGTTGATAATAATATTATTCAAAAAGATAATAAAGTATCTACATCAATTGCAGATGAAATTATTAATCCTAAAAATAAACCAACAAAACATCGTAAACTAAAAGCTGGAAGAATTGATGATGTTCCTATTGCTAAAAACAATATGAACACTAATAATTTAAATTTTAATGATTTTGAATCTGATTCTGAAGAGGATGAAGTTCAAAATGATAAACTTGAAACATCTAAACTAGAAGAATCTAAAAAAATTCAAGAATCCAATGAATCTGAAGAATCGGAAAATTCTGATAATGAACAAAATGATTCTAAATCAGTAGATTTTGGTTCAGATGATGAAAATGAAGATGAAGAAGAGGAAGAAGATGAAGATGAAGATGATGAAGATAGTGAACAAATTGATATTACTGCTAATAACGGTAAAGAATATGCTTATTTCCCATCTGACAACGAAGTTTATGACCCTGATAATTATGATTCAGAAGGTAATTCTGTTTTAATTGGAGGTCTTATTGAAATGAATGATGACAATTATGTCAATATTGTTTATGAAGGTAAGAAATATGGTATTCTAGAAAAGATTAAATTTACAATGGATAATTCAACAAATGATTATTATCATTGTACTTTAGATAACAACGTTTTTGATATGAATAAAAATCATATTGGAAAATATGTTCTTATTGGAGAAAATAAATTTAATATTGAATTTAATAATAAGAAGAAGAGTACTAAAAGTAAAAGTAAAAAGAATTAATTCTTTTATTTTTAAATTATAAAAAAAATGTGATATTTTGGTGATGAATTGCTCACCAAAATCTCTTTTTAGAGTTTAACGTAAATATATTATTTTTATTTTTATTTATATAATTAATTTATTATATATTATGGTAATAAAATATTTTTATTTTATTAATTATATTTTATATTTTATAAATTATTGGCAAATAAATAAGAGAAATTGGCAAAAAAAAAGAGTAAGAAAAAATAAAATAGTTAAAAATGATAAATTTAGATTTAAAAAAAAATAATATTTTTATTAATAGTGAATAATTATTTTTTAAAATCTTAAATGGTAGAATATATTTGTAAATCTTGTAATAAAAAATTCATTGATAAAACTAAATTTACCAATCATTTAAATAAAAAAAGACCATGTATACCTAAAAATAATTCAGAGAGTAATAATAATAATACTATAAATAGTAATCAAATAATAAAAGAAGAAAAATTATCAACAATTTTAGATAAATTTACTAATGAAAAAATAGTTATGCCAATAATTGGCAAAAATAAAATAGATAATCATTTTTCATCAATTTGTAAATTATGTAAATGTACTTATAAAGATACATATATTAATCATTTAATTGAAGAACATAATGTACAAAAGAATGAATATACATTTACATTTTCAAATAAAAATTCTGGTACTACTATATATTCAAAAGAAGAAGATGGTGGTGACATAGTATTATATTTATTTGAAGATAATAATGTATTATTATTTACAACTAAGAATCTTCATAATTTACAAAGACACAAAAAAGAAAAATATAGAGATGTAATAAATTTATATTATTATCCATGTAAAAATATAAAAACATTTAAAAGTGATTTTATATTAAAATGTAAAGATAATGGATTTAAAGAAGATGATAAAATAGATTTAATAAAGTGTGAAAATATAATATATGAATTATTGATTAAAATAAATGAAAATAATTTAAAGGAAAATCAAGATAGAAAAACAATAGCTCCATATAAAATAACAACATATTTTCAATGTCCATTTTGTGAAGAAAAGAAAAATGATAAAAATGAGTTAAATACACATTTAATTGAAACACATAAATATCTTAAAAATAATAATTTTATAAATATTGATGAAGAACAAAAAGAAAAGATATTTAATATGATTGAAAATCATACATTAAAAGAAAGTGAAGAAGTAAATCAAATAATACCAATTGAAGAGATTAAATGTGATTATTGTAACAATTTATTTTCAAGTAGATTTAATTTACGAAGACATCTTAAAATGAATTGTAAAAAATATCAAATGTTATTACAAAATAATTTATTAAAAGATAATGAAGTTTTAAAAGATGATTTATTTAATATTATTGAAAATAATGAAAAATTAAGAAATGAAAATAAAATATTAAAAAATGCTTTAGTTAATAATCAAGAATTAATAAAAGACCAAAATGATGTTTTACGAAATTCTGTAAATTATTTTAGTAAAACAACAAATATTATTCAAAATAATAATATACTTTTTAATATTAATGATTTTGGTCAAGAAGATATTTCTCATATTGACGTTGGTTTTATTGAAGACATTATAACTCAAATGAGTACTCAATCTTTAGTTCGTTTTATTGAAGAAGTTCATTATGGTAATCCTAAAAATTGTAATGTTATCATTCCTACTAATATACCTGCTATTCAAGATAAAAATCTATTATTGTTAAAGAAAGGAAATAAATGGGTTTTAGATAAAAGAAAGAATGTTATTGATGATATGTTATCAATTAATATGGACAGAATATCAGATGTATATGAAGATATACAACCTAAATTAACGAATGATGTTAAAACTGGATTTGAAAATTATGTATCAGATATGGAAGATATGAATCAAAAATACATAAGAAATGAGGCATTTGAAGAGACTGAAAAACTATTTATTAAAAAACAACCAAATAACTTTTTATTAGAAACCTTAAAAGTACAACAAAATAATTTTATTGAAGGTAATTGGAAAGATACAGTAGATTATCAAATGCCGACTAAAGTAAGTAAAATTGAAGATATTAATTCATCACAGATGCAACATTTTTTAAATGAAAATGAAATTATAAATATTGATAAAATGAGAATTTAGAAAATCCGTTTATGGCAAAAAGAAAAAAATAGGATTAAAAATAAATAATAAAAATGGATAGTGAAGAAGAAAACGAATTAAATTTTGAGGAAGAATTTAAAAAAATAAGAGATTATAAAGCGCTAAATCTTAAAAATAAAAATATTAAAGAATATAATTTTGATGTAAAAGAAGTAGAATTTGATAGAGAAGAATATTTAGCTAATAAATTTAAAATAAGTGAAAAAGAGTATATAAAAAGTATAAAAGAGATTGATTTGTTTTATTTTGATGATTTTATAAAAATGGACGAAGAATCTATAAAAGAAGTTTTGAAGAGTGAAGTTGATTTTCAATTGAATTGTTTTTTTATATTTGATTATATTATTAAAAAAGGTAAAGTTGTTAATTATGATGAAGAGAGTAAAATTATAACTTTGAAAACTAAAAATGATATCGAATTATTTGTGGATTATAGATATCATTATATTTATGGAAGAATTAATAATGTTGTTCGAAAAACTGAATTTAGAAAGAAAATGGAGTTATTCTTAAAATGTAAATCCATTATTGTTAAAAAAAGAAAAGATAATGATAAAATTGATAATATCGATAATAATCAAGATAAAATAAAAAATGAATTATTAAAAGAATTATCTGATGAAGAAGATAGTACTGAAGCTTTAGAAGAATTTAACGATGAAAAAGATAGTACTAAATCTTTAGAAGAAGAAGAATGTATGAAAGTTTTTAATGATGTTTTAAAATTGAATTTAAAATTTGAAGAAAAAAAGAAAATCGACCTTATTAATAGTGTATTAAATAATAAAAAAGAATGAAAAATAATAATAATAATTTTTTTATTTTAAGTATTATCATCATAATTTTTGTGAGTTTAATTATAATTTATTTTTTTAAATTTTTACAAATTAAAGTAAAAGAAGATTTTAATCTATTGAATAATTCAGAAGTACTTCCTAAAGATTGGTTATATAATTCTAATTTAGACCCAAAATCAAATCCTACTTTAACTCATATTAATACTTTCAGAGATATTCCTAATAGATTCATTACCTGGACACCATTTACTACTCCTATTGAAGGACAACCTGAATTTAATCCTTATTTATATAATAATAAATTGATTTATCCATTATATTAATTTTTTATTTTTTTTATATTATAATAACGTCCATTTAAGAACGTCTCTTCCGAGGCATTTCTGCTTCGTCGTCTTCATCCGATGGGTATAAAAGTTTCCTTAAATACTCTTCAGACAATTGACGCAAAACTTCATTTCGATCAACTTGATGTCCAACAATACATCCAGGTTGCTCGACAATAAGGATGTCTCCTTGGTTGGCATACTTTCTCATATCCGAGAACATGTCGCAAGGAGACTTCATACCAGGAACAAATTTATTGTAAAAAATCTTCATTTTGGTTTAACTTATTGTTAAAAGGTTAATCAATTATATAAAAAATATTTTATTATATATTATGCAATCATTTTTTTTTTTATAAATTTTAATATTATTTATTCTACAATAATATTATTTTCATTATCATTATCATCATCATTTATATTTTCAATTTGATTATTATCTTGAATATTATTATGAATATTATTAAAATTATCAATTAGATTTTCAATATTGTTAATAAGATTAATAAAATCTTGGATGAAGTTATTGTTATTAACGTTATTCATAATATCACGATTATTTTCATCTAAAAATTGATTAATCCGTTGAATTCGAATTCTACGTTGATTATTAATATTGTTCATAATGTTGTTAATATTATTGAACATGTTATTAATGTTATTAAAAATATTCTGATTATTTAGAATTAAATTAAACTGATTTCTTTCATTATTAATAATGTCAAAATTGATGTTATCATTTAGAATATCATTAATCTCATTATTATCTAATTGTTCTAGTATACGTTCATTATTCATTCTATGTCCTACAATAGTAGGATTGTTATTATTAGAATGTTGATGTACAATAATCTCGTCTCCGGGATTTGCAACATTAATTCTCCAATTTTGAATAATATCAGTTGGTCTAATACCAACATGATGATGAGTCTCGACTGACCAAATGTTGTATGTAAGTACCATATTTACGATTAAATATCTTGGTAAGTTATTTTAATATTTGAATATAAATATTATTATCTTAAAAAAATAAAATCAAGTTTTTCTTTTTTTTAATTAAATAATAATTTACGTTAATAACAATATTATTTTTTACCATTAAAATATTTACCAATATCATAAAATATTAAAGTGAAAATACCTTGAAGAATAGCAAATATAATCATAATAAGAATAATTTTAATTAATTCTTTTTTAGAAGGTATATTAAAGTGAAAAAACTTATCTTCATCATGATATTTTCCGGCATTAAAATGAATAACATTTTCAAATAAATTTAATATTAAAAAAGCTACAAAACTTGCTATAAAAATACCAGTTGGTAAAGAATGATGAGCTACAACATAATGAAACATTTATTAAATATTATAATAATCTAAAATTAGAAAAGAAAAAATATTTATGCGTTTTTTAAATATTAACTAAATTCTTAAGATAGATAGAATATAAATAAATAATAAAAATGGATAATTTTATATTATTAATACCATTGGGAGGATTAGGTGAAAGATTTAAAAAAAATGGTTATATTTTACCAAAACCATTAGTAAATGTAATGGGTAAACCTATAATTTATTGGTTATTAGATAATTTAAATTTAAGTAAAGTTAAAAAAATCATAATTCCTTATCACAGAGATTTATCAAAATTCTGTTTTGAAGAGGAATTAAAACAGAAATATAAAAATAGTAAATTTACATTTTATTTTAAAGAGATGAAAGAGAATACTGAAGGAGCAGCAGATACGATTTTTAAGGTTTTAGAAGATTTTGAAAAAGATACTAATTCAGATGATTCTAAAATTATAAGTTTAGATGGAGATAATTTTTACACTGAAGATATTTTAAATAAATTTACTGGTAATAATGTTTTCTATTTTAATGATGAAACAAAAGAACCTATTTATTCTTATATCAATGATGATATAAATGGAAATATTAATGAAATAATTGAAAAAGAAAAAATATCAAATAAAGCTTGTACTGGTGCTTATGGGTTTTCTTCGTGGAAAAATCTAAAAAAATATTGTAAAAATGTTATAGATAAAGGATTAAAACAGAAGAATGAATATTATATATCATCTGTTATAAGAAATATGATAGAAAATGGAGAAGAATTTAAATCAAAAGAGATAAAAATTGAAAATTATCATTGTTTAGGAACACCTCTTCATGTGCGTTTATTTTGTAATAATTATCCCAGAATTCATGCTTTAAATAATGAAAGAAAATTAGAAGTAAAAAGATATTGTTTTGATTTAGATAATACTTTAGTAACATATCCAGAAAAGAGTGGTGATTATTCTACAGTTAAACCAATTGAAAAAAATATTAGAATGGTTCGTTATTTAAAGAAGTTAGGTCATACTATTATAATTCATACTGCAAGAAGAATGAAAACACATGGAGGAAATCAAGGAGCTTTATTAAAAGATATTGGTAAAATAACATTTGATTCATTAGATAAATTTAATATACCATATGACGAAATATATTTTGGAAAACCTTATGCAGATTATTATATTGATGATAAAGCAGTTAGTGCATATGATGATTTAGAGAAAATATTAGGTTTTTATGATTCTAGTATAGAAACGAGGGATTTTAATAGTTTATCAAATACTAATACAATTCATACTTTGAGAAAAGAAGGTAAAGATTTAAGTGGTGAAATATATTATTATAATAATATACCAAAAGAATTAAAGGATTTATATCCAATATATTTAAGAGGTGATGATAATAAAAATTCTGGAGAATGGTATGAGATGGAGAGGATTAATGGTATACCATTCTCAAAATTATATTTATCAGAAGAAATGACAGAAAAACAATTAGAACATATTATAGGTTCTTTAAGTAGACTACATAATTTTGATATTAATACTGATAAAAATAATTTAGATATAAATATATATGAAAATTATGTAGAAAAGATAAAAAAAAGATATGAATCGTATGATTATAGTAAATTTAATGGTTCAAAAAATAAATATAAAATATTAATTGAAAAATTGAGTGTATATGAAGAGAAGAAAAAAGGTAAAATAGGAATAATACATGGCGATCCAGTTTTAACAAATATTATGATAAATCAATATGGTAAAATTAAATTTATAGATATGAGAGGGAAAATAGGTGATAAATTACAATATATGGAGATATTTATTATGATTATGCAAAATTATATCAAAGTTTAATAGGTTATGATGAAATATTAATGGATAAAAAGATTAATATAGAATATAAAAAGAAGATGATTAGGAAGATGGAAGATATTATAATTGAAAAGTTTGGAGAAGAAACATTAGAAGAGATTAAAATAATATGTTCATCATTATTATTTACTTTAATACCACTTCATAATAATGATAAATGTTATAAATATTTTGATTTAATAATTATGTAAAAATTATTTTCTTTTTGCCGTAAACGGATTTTTCTAAAGCTTTAGCGCCTAAAAAAATGTGTTTTTTTAAGTACTATTATTTTTAATCATATAATTTATGATTAAAATATTTAAAAATTATTATTTGATTATTTAATTATTTGATTATTTAATTATTTTTTTAAAGTTTTTTCTTTTTTGCCATGAAAGGATTTTCTTTTTAAGAAAAAATGGTTTCTTAGTTGATAATCATGTAATTGAAAACAGCTCCATTAGTATTATTAGTAGTAGTGTAAGTAATGTAGAAACCTAAGTTTGGTAATGTGAAATCTAAGCTGGAAACACAATATGATGAAACATTACTTAATGAATAAGCAGTTAAAATAACTACAGATGAAGAAGTAATATTTGAATCATTAATTAAAGCAGATGTAGTTGTACCAGTTGAACTAGTTGAACCTAATGTAGTAGTACCGAATGAAATCTTATTAATTTGTACACCACCAGCACCTACAGTTAAACCGTTTGAAACAGAAACTGAACCAGAGTTTACAATAACTTCATTATCAACATTGTAAGCAAGAGGTTGTAATCCAGTTCCTCCTACGGTTCTGATTGGTTTAATGTATGTACCAGCATTAGTAGCTGAAAGTGGAGTGGTTTCAGCATTAAGAGCAATAGAGTTAATAGATGAAGCTGAGATACTATTACCAATAGCAATTGAACCAGTAGCAGTTACACTTGAAGCATAACCGATAGCAACACCTCTAGTAGCTCCTGAAGCAACATAAGCACCTGTACCAATAGCAACACCGAATGAAGCTTCAACATCAGCACCACCGATAGCAACACTTACTGGACCATTAGCAATTGTATCTTTACCAATAGCAACACTTCCATTAGAACCAGTAGCAGAAGAACCAATGTGAACTGATAATCCATCAGCAGCCCATGAATTGGAAGAAGGATTCCAGTAGAGGTAATCAGAGAAAGAAGTACCACTTGGAAGAGTAGTACCGGTAGGACCAGTGAGACCACGAGGACCAACTACTTGAATTACTTCGAGAGGGTCAATTGAAGCTGTTTCAATTCCATTGCAAGATACCCAAGTTAATTCAAGTTGATAAGGAGCAATACCATTAACACTGTTTACATAGAAATATCCAGGAGTAGTTGAAGAGGTGATGTATTGTCCTATAGCAAATCCATAAACACTATCAACATTAATGAATGAAGGAACACCACATGTGAATGTAATTGGAGTAGGTTCTATTACAGTACAATTAATGGTTGAACCATCAGCACCTTGAGGACCTGTTACACCAGTGTAACTATAACCTTGAGGACCAAGAGGACCAGTAGTACCTGTTACACCTTGTTCACCTTGAGGACCAGTAAATCCTTGAGGTCCAGTGAAACCTTGAGGTCCTTGGATACCTTGAGGACCAGTGTAACCAAGAGGACCAACAACAGTTACAGTGTTTCCGGAGTTAGTTGAAGCACCTCCGGGATAGAATAAGTTAGTAATTGTGAGAGTACCACTACCAACAGCAGAAACATAGTAATAATAATTGAGGATAAATACATATTGTCCTTCAGCAAAACCAGAAGTACTAGCTACATTAATAACAGCACTTGTATTATATGCTATAGGTGAAGGAGGACCTATAGTAGTTGATGTAGTAGTTTGGATAAAGTTACCTTGAAGACCTGTAGGACCAGCTACACCTTGAGGACCAGTGAAACCTTGAGGACCTGTAGCTCCTTGAGGACCTGTAGCACCATCTTGACCAGTGAAACCTTGAGGACCAGTGAAACCTTGAGGACCTGTAGCACCTTGAGGACCAGTGAAACCTTGAGGACCAGTCATACCAGTGAAACCTTGAGGACCTTGAGGTCCAGTAGGTCCAGTAACACCAGTTGGACCAACCATACCGACTAATGAGATAAGTTCATTAGCTTCAATAGTCAATGTGATTTGTCTATTATCAACATTTTTAACGTTGAAAGTAGAAGGTGAAGTAGTACCATTAATTAACCAATATCCAGCTGAAGTTAATGAAGAACCAGAAATATAGACATAAGAACCAGGACCAAATGAATCAAAGTAAGTAAGAGAAGTGAGACCAATTGATACAGAAGTACCATAAGCAATATTCGAATAAGTAGAACCATCTACACGAATATCAGCAGCTCCACCAACTAAACCTTGAGGACCAGTAGCACCAGTAGCACCAGTGTTTACAGCAGTACCAGGGAGACCTTGAGGACCAGTCCATCCAGTGTAACCAGTAGTACCAGTAAAACCAGCAGGACCAACAAGGGTTAATTTTTCATTACCAGTGACAAATTTAGCACCAGAAGTACAAGTGTTATTGGTAATAGTAAGTGAGTTAGGAGAAGGAGAACCATATCCAGAAATGTACCAGTAATCTTGATTATCAACAGCAACATATTGACCAGCAGAATAAATAAATCCAGAAGTATTATTAATTAATACTGTAACACTATCACCACATGATACAGTACCAGTAGGAGAGCTAGTAATATATGATACTACTAAAGCTCCAGGAGAACCTTGAGGACCAGTAACACCAGTGTAACCAATATCACCTTGAGGACCAGTAGGACCTAAAGCACCTGTAGCACCTTGATAACCTGTTGGACCAGTAACAGTTGAATCAGCACCAGTTGGACCAAAATCACCAGTAGCACCTTGAGGACCAGTAGCTCCTTGAGGACCAGTGTAACCTTGAGGACCTTGAGTACCAGTATTACCAAGAGTACCTTGAGGACCAAGAGGACCAACGAGAGATAATTCACTACCGACGAAGAATGATTGGTCGGATTGAGTTGAACTGATATTAGTTAAAGTGATTGTACCAGCACCAGCATTATTGACTAACCAATAACCAGAACCAGTTGGTGAAGTTTCATTAGCAATGAATACATAAGCACCAGCTTGAACATAATCAGGATAAGAACCAGTGAATCCAGCAATAATTGAGTTTAAGTATGAAGCACCAGTAGATGTAGTCATTGTTAATGTTACACCTACACCTGGATAACCTGTTACACCTTGATTACCTTGAGGACCTTGGGGACCACTGAAACCTTGAGGACCAGTAAAACCTTGAGGACCTTGAATTCCTTGAGGACCAGTGAAACCTTGAGGACCAGTTGAACCTTCAGGACCAGTTGAACCAGTTCCAAGAGGACCTACAAGAGTAATAACAGTACCGAGAACAACAGAAGCAGGGTTATAAGTACATAAACTATTGGTAAGTTGAATTTGGTTAACACCATCGAAATAACTGACATATAAATATCCAACATTAGCATCATTTGAATAAACCCATGAACCAATTTGGAAATATGAATTATATGAACCAGAAATAGTTAATAATCCTGATGTAGCACCACAAGCAATATTAGCACCTGTTTGAATAGTAGCAGTAACTAAAGGACCAGCTGGACCAGTAACACCTGTAGCACCAGTATTACCTAAATCACCTTGAGGACCAGTTGTACCTTGAGGACCAGTAGCACCTTGATAACCAGTAGGACCAGTTTCAGTTGAACCAGGACCAGTTACACCTTGAGCACCTTGAGGACCAGTCCAACCAGTAGGACCAGTAACAGTTGAATCAGCACCAACTGCACCTTGAGGACCAGTGTATCCAGTAGCACCTTTATCAGAAACTAAAACAACGTTAGAACCATTGAGAATGGTCTTAGGGTAGTTATCATAGTTTTGAATTTGGATTTGGTAAACAGGTGAAGTAGTAATAACACCTATAATCTTGAAATAATAAGATGTGTTAATTGAGTTAGGTACAATTAAAATGTATGAACCTGATACAAAGTAAGCAGTATTAGCTCCTGTAATTTCAATTATAGTTGTATTTCCTGCTGCAATAGTAGTAGCACCAGCAGACATATAAGCAGTTACAAGAGGACCAATATCACCTGTATTACCTTGAGGACCTTGAATACCTTGAGGACCAGTTGGACCAGTAGCACCTGTGTTATCAGCACTACCAGGAATACCTTGAGGACCTTCGTAACCTTGAGGACCAGTATAACCAATATCACCTTGAGGACCAGTAGCTCCTACAGAACCTTCAGCACCTTGAGGACCAGTTTGACCAGTTGAATTTAAGATATGATTAATATTATTTCCATCAACATAGTTAATGTTGCCACCAGTATCAGACCAAAGAATGCTTGAATTTGCTATAGAAGATGGTTGAGTACCTTGATAAGTTAATTGAAGAGCAGCAGGGTCAATAAGACCTTGGAAATATATTTTACCAAGACCACCAAATCCAAGTGGGTCATAAGTTAAGTTTGAAGCACCTGTAATACTTACTCCATCAAAGAACATAAGAGCACCTTCAGTTCCTGAATATTGAATTCCTGGACCTTGAGGACCAGTGGGTCCATCTGCTCCGTTAGCACCAGCAGGACCAGTTGCTCCATTGGTACCAGGAATACCTTGAGCACCTGTAGCTCCATCAGCTCCATTAGCACCAGCTGGACCAGTAGCTCCATTAGTTCCATTAGCACCAGCAGGACCAGTAGCACCATCAGTTCCATTTATACCAGGAATACCTTGAGCACCAGTTGCTCCATCAGCACCATTAGCACCAGCTGGACCAGTAGCACCAGGTGCACCATCATTACCTCTTAAACCATTTGGACCTATTTCGCCTTGAGGTCCAGTAAAACCAATAGCACCTTGTTCACCTGTTGGACCAGGAACAGTTGAAGCAGCACCTTGAGCACCAGTTGGACCTTGAAGACCAGTGAAACCTTGTTCACCTTGAGGACCTTGAGGTCCTTGAGGACCTTGAGGACCAGTAGCACCAGTATTTACAGCAGTACCTGGAATACCTTGTAAACCTCTAGGACCAGTAGGACCAGCTACACCATTAAGATTAAATGTGTAGAAATCTAAACCAAAACCACTAGTAATTCCAGTAAAGTTATCAATTGTAAGAGTACCAGTTAAAGGATTATAAGATACTACATTACATAAGAAATTAGCATCTGGATATGAATCACGATAAACATATAAATCTAAACCAATGGAATAAGCAAGATTTGTTCCTACTTGAACAGTATAAGAAGGAACTGATGATGGGTCAAGGAAATATTGAATAACAGTTGTTGTTAAATATTTATCACCATTTAAACCAGCTTCACCTTGAGGACCTGTATTACCTAATTCACCTTGAGGACCTTGTGGACCAGTAGCTCCATTAATACCATTAGTTCCATTAGCACCAGCTGGACCAGTAGCTCCATCTACTCCATTAGCACCAGCTGGACCGGTAGCACCATCTGTTCCATTAGTACCAGGAATACCTTGAGCACCTGTAGCTCCATCAGCTCCATTAGTTCCATTAGCACCAGCTGGACCAGTAGCTCCATCAGCTCCATTAGTTCCATTAGCACCAGCTGGACCAGTAGCACCATTTGTTCCATTTATACCAGGAATACCTTGAGCACCTGTAGCTCCATCAGCTCCATTTATACCAGGAGTACCTTGTTCACCTTGAGCACCAGTAGGACCTTGAGCACCAGTATCACCTTTAGCAGCAGCTTGTCCAGGTAAACCTTGAGGACCAGTAGCACCAACATCACCAGTAGGACCAGGAACTGTTGAATCAGCACCTTGTGCACCAGTAGCACCTACTTCACCTTGAGGTCCTGTAGCACCATCAGGACCAATAGGACCAATAGGACCGATAGGACCAATAGGACCAGCGGGACCAGCGGGACCAGCGGGACCAGCAGGACCAGCAGGACCAGCAGGACCAGCTGGACCAGCAGGACCACGAGGACCAGGAGGACCAGGGATTATTGGACAAGGGGGAGGGCAGCAATTATTACATCTGCAACTGTAATCACCGTGTTTCTTTCTACAAGAAGACATTTTATTTATATATATATATAAACAATATTATTTTTAAAAAAAAAAACAAATTAATTAAAAAAATCCTTATTAAATTATAAATAATTATTAATAATTTTAATTCTTACGATAATATATAATATTTAAAATAATTAAATTATAGAAAAATAATTTTTGATATTATTAAAAAAATATTTACTTAAAATTCCTTAAGAATTTTCTTATTTTATTTTTTTTATTATAAAAAATTATATTATATATATTTTTTTAATAAATATATTCGTTTAATATTTTTAGCAAAAATGTTATAAAAAATTAATATTTAAAAATGGATTATCCTAAAATATGTGTCAATATGATAGTGAAAAATGAGTCACGAATCATTCAACGTTGTCTCCATAGTTTAAGTAATATTATTGATTATATTGTTATAACTGATACTGGTTCAACTGATAATACTAAAGAATTAATTGAAAGTTATATTAATGAATCTGGTAAGAAAGGTAAAGTTTATGAACATGAATGGAAAAATTTTGGTTATAATAGAACCAATAGTATTAATAATGCTAAAGAATATCTAAAAGAAATAAATGAAGATTTAAGTAAAGTTTATTTATTATTCGTTGATGCTGATATGAAATTAGTTATTAGACCTTCATTTAATAAACAAATGTTATCTTTAATGCAAGTTGGTCAAATAGTTCAAAAAAATCCAACTCTTGAATATTATAACACTCGTATTTGTCGTGCAGATATACCTATTACATGTGTTGGTGTCACTCATGAATATTATGATACTCCCCCACCTTTCAAGAATGTTAAATTTGAACATATTTATATTGATGATATAGGTGATGGTGGTGCTAAAGCTGATAAATTTGAGAGAGATATTAAATTATTAGAGCAAGGATTAATTGATGAACCAAATAATGTTCGTTATTTTTTTTATTTAGCTCAAAGTTATAATTGTATTGGTAAATGGGATAAATCAATTGAATATTATCAAAAAAGAATTGATTCTGGAGGATGGCATGAAGAAATTTATTATTCACATCTTCAAATTGGTAATATGTATAATAATAATTTAAAAGATTGGGATAAAGCTATGAGATATTATATTGATGGTTATCAAAAATCAGAAGGAAAGAGAGGTGAAACTTTATTAAAAATTGTTGAACATTATAAAGATAAAAGAGAATATCATACTGCTTTAATTTTCCTTGAGAAATTATTTAAAGTTGATTATCCAAAAGACCATGTTTTATTCATTGATTATCATGTTCATACTTATAAAGCATTTTATGAAATGAGTATCATTTCTTATTATGTTAATAGATTATATGATGGATTATTAGCTGCTCAATATATGATTTTATCGAAAGATTATGATATCCCACATCATCTTCGTGGAAATGCAATGAATAATATGGTTTTTTATATTAAAAAACTTAAAACTGATTCTATTAAAAGAATTGAGGATATAATGTTGCTTCAACATTACAATCCTTCATCTTCTTCTTTCGAATTCTCAAAATCGAATACTGATTCATCTCACATTTATGAAGGTATTTTCAGAACTGTTAATTATACCATTAATGACAAAGGTCAATATTTATATCCTCCTAATATGAATTTTATTCATACTGAAAACTTCTGGGTCACTTTAGATGGAAATAAATCTATTAAACAACATAGAATTATAGTTTCACCCGAAGTTCAAACTGAATATAAACGCGTTTACTATGGTATTCAAGGTTTAGAAGATGGTCGTCATATATTTTACAATGATAAATTATATGCTTCATTTACTTCTTTTGAATATGCAAGAGACCCTAAAGCTTCAATGGTATTAGCTCATATTGACCATAAAGACAATTATATTATTAAAAAGATTGTACCATTAAAATATGAAGAGAATAAAATACAGAAGAATTGGGTACCATTTGAATATCAAGGTAAGTTATGTTTCGTATATTCATATGAACCATTTATTATTTTAGAAGTTAATCCTGATAATGGTGAATGTAAAGAAATTGTTAATAAAGAATTTAAATATAAATTCAATGAAATAAGAGGTTCAGCTCCTCCAATTTGGATTGAAAAATATAATTGTTATTTAATATTAACACATGAAGTTATTTTCCATGATACACGCAAATATGTACATCGCATTTTAATGTTAGATAGTGAATTTAATTTAATGAAAACTTCTGAACCTTTCTATTTCGAAAATTTATTCATCGAATTCACTTTATCTATGATGTATGACAAGAATCTTGATAGACTCGTTATACCTTATTCTTATAAAGACGGTGAAGCATTTATTTGTACTTTAGATATAAATAATATTGCATGGTTACCTGATGATATCAAAAGTCATTTTAGATTTTCTACAAAGTAAAATTTAATTTTTATTTTTTTTTAATTTTTTTTTAAATTGAACATTCAATTTAAAAGAATTATTTTTAAAAAAGATTTAAAATTTATTATTTTTAATATTTATTTAATTATTTATTTGATTATTTATTATTATTTTTATTTTTGAATAATTTATTTTATTATTTAATTCTATTTAAGCAATCCATCTGTATGGTCCATCACCTTGAAGATTAGCTTCACTCTTGAGAGGTTCAACTTCAATTGATTTTCTTCTTCCAATAACTGACCAATAGAATGAACCAGGTTCACCGTAAACAGTGAAATATTTATTATCAATCATACGACTTGAAGCATAAACTTTTACTTTACCATCGAATATAGAAGTGATTTGAATAGTGAAATCATCTGCTAATTTTTCAACATAATCTGGAAGATAAATATCAATTGAAGATTTACTTTCAATAATTTGAGCTTCACCTCTATAATATACTCCTGCTTCAGGACCTTCAAGACAAGCATGTACTAAATATCTTGATTCATCTTTAGGATGGTCAATTACGAAAGTCTTTGCTGAATCATATAATATTTCAGATGTAGAAGGATTGTACCACATACCATTAGTAGTTCCCCCGGAAGCTTGTCTTACTGGATTTACATAGAAAGCACCACTTGTTTGAGATGTCACTGAATTTCCTGACGAATTAATAATTGTTGAATTATTATGAGCAATTGTTGTATTATATCCTATTGCTACACCATAATCTTTTTGAACAACTGAATATTGACCTAATGCTATTCCACCAGTTCCTGATATTGCTCCATCATTTCCTATCATAATACCATATGGAGAAGTTACTGTACCTGAACCAATTCCTATCGAAATTGAATTTGAAGTAGTAACTACACTTCCAATAGAAACTGATCTTGATTGGTTTACTGAAGAAAATGCACCTAATGCAATACTATTAACTCCAGATGCAGTTGAAGAATTACCTATTGCAACACTATTATCTCCAGAAGCATTTGAAATACTACCTATTGCAACACTATTAACTCCAGAAGAACTTGCATTTTTACCAAGTAATACTTGTGAACTTCCAACAACATATGATGAAGAAGAAGGATTCCAATATAAATAATCACCTGTAAAACTTCCTGATGGTAAAGTTGTTCCTCCTGAACCAGGAATACCTTGAGGACCAATTTCTCCTTGTGGACCAGTATCTCCAGTGAAACCTTGAGGACCTGTGAAACCTTGAGGACCTGTATCTCCTGTGAAACCCTGAGGTCCTGTGAAACCTTGAGGTCCTGTAAAACCTTGAGGTCCTGTAAAACCTTGAGGACCTGTATCTCCTGTGAAACCCTGAGGTCCTGTGAAACCTTGAGGACCTGTGAAACCTTGAGGACCTGTGAAACCTTGAGGACCTGTATCTCCTGTGAAACCCTGAGGTCCTGTGAAACCTTGAGGACCTGTGAAACCTTGAGGACCTGTGTAACCTTGAGGACCTGTGTAACCTTGAGGACCTGTATCTCCTGTGAAACCCTGAGGTCCTGTGAAACCCTGAGGTCCTGTGAAACCTTGAGGTCCTGTGAAACCTTGTGGACCAGTGAAACCTTGAGGTCCTGTGAAACCTTGAGGACCTGTGAAACCTTGAGGTCCTGTGAAACCTTGAGGACCAGTATCTCCTTGTGGACCTGTAGCTCCTTGAGGTCCAGTGGCACCTTGTGGACCAGTATCTCCAGTAGCTCCTTGAGGACCAGTATCTCCTTGAGGACCAGTAGCTCCTTGAGGTCCTGTAGCACCTTGTGGACCAGTATCACCTTGGGGACCAGTAGCACCTTGGGGACCAGTAGCTCCTTGAGGTCCAGTAGCACCTTGAGGACCAGTAGCTCCTTGAGGACCAGTGAAACCTTGAGGACCTGTAGCTCCTTGAGGACCAGTAGCTCCTTGAGGTCCAGTGAAGCCTTGAGGACCTGTAGCACCTTGGGGACCAGTAGCTCCTTGAGGTCCAGTAGCTCCTTGAGGACCAGTAGCACCTTGAGGTCCAGTCCATCCAGTATAACCACGAGGTCCATCAAGAGCTACTGTCATAGTTGAACCATCAATAGAAATATTGTTATCAGAAATATTTTGAATAGTAATATTATTTCCTGATTTAGCTGTTATATAAAAGTATCCTGATGATGTTGCAGTAGAAGAACCAATACTAATATAATTTCCTTGTTGTATGTAACCTCTTGTTGTTGTTGTTGTTAATCCTATTTGACCAGTACCTCCTGGTGAAATTATCACTGTTCCTGTACCAGAGAATAATGATGTAACTAATGGACCAATTGGACCTTGTGGACCAGTATCTCCTTGAGGACCAGTGAAACCTTGAGGTCCTGTAGCTCCTTGTGGACCAGTATTACCAGTATTACCTTGAGGACCTTGAGGTCCAGTAAATCCTTGAGGACCAGTAGCTCCTTGAGGTCCTGTGTTTCCTGTATTACCTTGAGGGCCTTGAGGTCCAGTAAAACCTTGAGGTCCTGTAGCTCCTTGTGGTCCTGTAGCTCCTTGTGGTCCAGTATCTCCTTGAGGACCAGTAAATCCTTGAGGACCAGTGTAACCTTGAGGACCAGTGAAACCTTGAGCACCAGTGAAACCTTGAGGACCAGTGAAACCTTGAGGACCTGTAGCTCCTTGTGGTCCAGTTGAACCTTGTGGACCAGTATTACCTGTAGTTCCTTGAGGACCTTGAGGTCCTGTAGCTCCTTGAGGACCAGTGTAACCTGTAGGACCTAAATACCCAACTAAAGCAACAAAATCACCACTATTCATTGTAAAATTATCTCCTGAATTACAACTAACATATTTTACTGTAATTTCACCTGGAGATACTATACTACTTGAAGTAACATATAAATAATAGTTTTGATTTGAACCCGAACTATAAACTAAGTATGTTCCTTGATTAATATATTGAATATTATCACCTGTTATTGTAATTGGTAATGTATTACCGCATGTTATATTAGCAGAAGAACCTCCATTAACTTGACTAATTAAAGCTGTAATTAATGGACCAATTGGACCAGTAAAACCTTGGGGTCCTGTGTGTCCTTGTGGACCAGTAGCTCCTTGTGGTCCAGTAAAACCTTGAGGTCCTGTAGCTCCTTGAGGTCCAGTAAATCCTTGTGGTCCTGTAGCTCCTTGAGGACCAGTAAATCCTTGTGGTCCTGTAGCTCCTTGAGGACCTGTAGCTCCTTGTGGTCCTGTTGCTCCTTGAGGACCTGTATTTCCGGTATCTCCTTGAGGACCTGTATAACCTTGGGGACCAGTAGCACCTTGTGGACCAGTGTTTCCTGTATCTCCTTGTGGACCTGTAAATCCTTGAGGACCAGTAGCTCCTTGTGGTCCAGTAGCTCCTTGAGGTCCAGTATTTCCAGTATCTCCTTGAGGACCAGTGAAACCTTGTGGCCCAGTAGCTCCTTGAGGACCAGTGTTACCTGTATCACCTTGAGGACCAGTAAAACCTTGTGGACCAGTAGCTCCTTGAGGTCCTGTAGCTCCTTGAGGACCAGTGAAGCCTTGTGGACCAGTGAAACCTTGAGGACCAGTTGGACCAATTGGACCAACAATAACAACACCTTCACCATTGGCAATTGATTCAGAATCTCCGGAATTACAAGCAACAAATTTAATATCAATATTTACTTGTGAAGCTGATTGAACATCTCTAAAAGTTATTAAGAAATATTTACTAGCACTAAATAATACATATGAACCAACAGCAAAATATGTAGGATAATTAGTTGTAATTGAAACTGTTGTTAAACTATTACCACATGTAACTGGTCCATATGCTCCTGAAACAGTACCATTAACTAATGGACCAATTGCACCTGTAGCACCTTGTGGTCCTGTTGCTCCTTGGGGTCCAGTAAATCCTTGAGGTCCAGTGAAACCTTGAGGACCAGTATAACCTTGTGGACCTGTATCTCCTTTATCTCCTTGAGGACCAGTGAAACCTTGAGGACCAGTTTCACCTTGAGGTCCAGTAGCTCCTTGAGGACCTGTTTCACCTTGAGGACCTGTATCTCCTTGAGGTCCTGTAGCACCTTGAGGACCTGTAGCCCCTTGAGGTCCTGTTTCACCTTGAGGACCTGTATATCCTTGTGGTCCTGTAGCTCCTTGAATACCAGTAGGACCTTGTTCACCTGTTGGACCTTGAATACCAGTTGAACCTTGTTCACCAGTTGGACCTTGAATACCAGTAGAGCCTTGTTCACCAGTAGCTCCTTGAATACCAGTAGAACCAACTTCACCAGTAGCCCCTTGAATACCTGTTGGTCCTTGTTCACCAGTAGGACCTTGAATACCTGTTGAACCTTGTTCACCAGTTGGACCTTGAATACCAGTAGAACCAATTTCACCTGTAAAACCTTGAATACCTGTTGGACCTTGTTCACCTGTTGGACCTTGTACACCAGTAGGACCTTGAATACCAGTTGAACCTTGTGAACCAGTTAAACCTTGTTGACCAGTAAAACCTTGTACACCTGTTGGACCAATTTCACCAGTTGAACCTTGAATACCAGTTGGACCTTGTTCACCAGTAAAACCTTGTTGACCTGTTGGACCTAAAGAACCAGTAGAACCTTGAATACCAGTAGCTCCTTGAGAACCAGTTTGTCCCATAGGACCAATAATAGTTAAAAGGTTACCAGGGAAAAGAGTTATTGTACCAGAAGAGCAACTTATATATTGTACATCAATTGTTCCAGCACCATCAGAATTTGTTATCAATAAATAATAACTTTGAGATATTGAAAATTGATATAATAAATATGTTCCTATTCCGAAATATGGTAAATTATCTATTGTAGTATTTATTGTTATTTGTAATGAAGAACCATTGCATGTTACATCACCACTTCCTGATACTGTTGCAATAAATGCTGTTACAATTGGACCTGGATTACCTTGTGGACCTATTTCACCAGTATAACCTTGTGGACCTTCAATTCCTTGAGGACCAGTATAACCTTGAGGACCTTGTTCTCCTGTAGCACCTTGTTGACCAGTATAACCTTGAGGACCTTGTTCTCCAGTAGCTCCTTGAGGACCTGTAAATCCAGTATAACCACGAGGACCAACAAGAGCAACTGTCATTGTAGCAGCATTCGGTGTTTTACTAAAGGTATCAATGTTTTGAATAGTAATAGCATTACCAAATTTAGATAATACATAGAAATAACCTAAATCATTAGCAGGTGTTGATGTATCTCCCATACTAATGTATGTTCCTGTTGTTATATAATCTCTGTTTGTTGTTGTTGTTAATGTTATTGTTCCTGTTCCTCCTGGAGCTATAACACCACCTGCATATAAAAAGTTAGATGTTACTAATGGACCAGGAGAACCTTGTGGACCTGTATTTCCTGTGTTACCTTGAGGACCTTCAGCACCTTGAGGACCTGTTTCTCCTTGTTCACCTTGAGGACCTTGTGGTCCTGTTGAACCTTGAGGACCAGTAGAACCAGTAGGACCAGTTACAAAAGAATCTGCACCAGTAGGACCCATTGGACCGGTGTAACCAGTTGGACCATCAATACCATCTAAATTAAATACAAATGTTTGACTTGTTAAAGGGAAAGTTCCTAAAACATTTACTACATTAACAATTGTAACTATACCTGTGTTATAATCATAAGCACTAACAGTAGCCTCGAATGTAGCAGTTTGTCCATTATATGATACCAATACTGAATTTCCTGGAACATATGCTAATTTTTGGTCTAATGTAAATGTATATGAATCTCCTTCTTGTGGTTGACTTGGAAATGTATAATTAAAATTACTTAAGTATAAATCACCTGGTGCACCTGTAGGACCAGTGTATCCATTTACAACTGTTGAATTTAATACTAAATCTCCCATTGTATTTGTCCATAAAATATTATTTCCTGGGATTGGTCCTGGTTCACTTGATTGAGGTACCAAAGAAATCCATGTAGGGTCTACTGGACCTAATACTGTTAATTTACCTTCAATGATAAATTCACCTGTACCACCTAATGCATTTTGGTCAAATCTTAATAAACTACTTCCTGTTATTGTTGTTCCATCATAATACATCACAGCTCCAGTCACTCCATTAAATGTTATCCCAGGTCCTGTTGGACCTATATCACCTTGTGGACCTGTTGCTCCTTGTGGTCCTGTTTCTCCTTGTATACCAGTAGCTCCATCAGCTCCATTTTGACCAGTTGGACCTTGTATACCAGTAGCTCCATCAGCACCATTTTGACCAGTAGGACCTTGTATACCAGTAGCTCCATCAGCACCATTTTGACCAGTAGGACCTTGTGAACCAGTTGCTCCATCAGCACCATTTTGACCTGTTGGACCTTGGGCTCCTGTAGCTCCATCAGCACCATTTTGACCAGTAGGACCTTGAGCTCCTGTAGCTCCATCAGCACCATTTTGACCTGTTGGACCTTGAGCTCCTGTAGCTCCATCAACACCATTTTGACCAGTAGGACCTTGGGCTCCTGTAGCTCCGTCATTACCTTGAGGACCTTGAGGACCTGTACCACCTGTTCCAGTTGATGTTCCAGGAGGACCTTGTGGACCAGTAGATCCATTAGAACCACTTTGACCAGTTGGACCTTGTTGACCAGTAGCTCCTATAACACCATTATTACCTTGTGGACCAATACTTCCTTGAGGACCAATTGGGCCTTGAGGACCACATGGATATGGTGGACAAGGACCAGGTGGATATGGTGGACAAGGACCAGGTGGGAATGGTGGACAAGGTTGAGGACAAGGAGGAGGACAAGGAGGAGGACAAGGTCTAGGAGGACATCCTCTACCTCCATTACATGAATTACAAGAATTCATAAAAAGAGGATTATTATTACATGAATTACAATAAGTTACATTAACACTTGGTTCATGATTATAATGTTGGGGACTAAACTGATTTCCTTGAGTATTTGCTTGATTGTAGTTAGAACTACATTTTCTACATTCATAAATTGGCTTTGAATGTCGACAATACATCTTATTATTAATTATAAATAAGATATTATTTATAAAAGAACTTTATAAATTAATTATAAATTATAAATTATAAATTATGATTTATATTCTTCTATTCTATTTATATTATTTTTATTAAACATTATGCAATTAATTCTTTCTTCACCTATATATGGATATCTTTTATCATCTTCTATTTTCCATTCTATTTTTTTACCTTGCATCTCTATTTTTTCTAAATTTAAAATTTCCTTGTATAATATTGCATAATCTTCAAATTTTTTATATATCATTAATTTACTTGATATTATATCATCTAAAAAACTCATTTTCTTAGATTTGTTATTATCATCATTATAAAAATTATTAAATTGTTTTTGTATTATTTTTTCATAATATAATAATTTATTAATATCTTGTTTATCATTATTTTTCTCTAATATTGTTTCTATCATCATTTTATTTCTTTATAATTTTTAATAATATTTTATTTTTTTTAATTTATCACTTTTTATTTATTCCATCATATCTAATCCTCCTTGTTGTACATTGTTAAATGGTACTACATTCCAATCATTTGTAAATTTAAATACCATATCATATCTATAAAAATCTTCTGTTAATACTCTTTCTAATTTTGTCTTTTTTGTTGTATTATTTAATGTTATAAAATAAGGATGTCCTCTCATTTTTACATTATCATTATGTGTTATTGGTAAATATATTGTTAATTTATATCTTATTTGATTAGCTATTTCAGGAGATGATGTTATTTTTATTGTTTGTATTAAATAATTTACTATTAGATTTAAATAATTATCTACAAAAGATAATGCATTTTTTGGTACTATTATATCATATTGATTCATTAAAATATCTATAGGTATTATACATGTTGAATTTGTTTTATAACCAAATAATAATGTTTTATTATCTTTATATGTTGTGTTTATACTATACATTGATTGAATTTTCTTTAATTCATCAATCCATTTTTTACTTTCAAAATTAGAATTTTGAGTTTGTATTAATTTATTATTATTTAATACTATCATATTATCAAATATATTTATTATTCCTTCTTCCATTTTTTAGTTTACAGATATATTATTATTTATTATAGAATTTATTCAATATTTTTGAACTTAAAAAATTGATTAATTATTTATAAATACTTTTTTTTTTAAGTACTAATTAATTAAATAATATTAACGTATATATTAGTTAAAATATACCTATACAAAATAATGAACGAAAAAAATAATATGCATTTTTTGAATCCTTGTCATTTGAAACGTTTATATAGTACACCTAATTTTAAACCAATTGCATACACTAATTATACTAAAAAAGAAGAAGAAAAAGAATCATTATTAAATATATCTAATGAAGAAACTTGTCATCAATTATATTGGGATATTTCTAATGATAAAATACCAACAGATATCAATGTTAGACGTAAATTTGGATTTAAATTTTGCATAAGTAAAACTGAAGAACTTTATTTATACCATATTTATCATGATTGTTTCTTCAAATTTAAACCTCAGATTTTAATCCTAAAAAAAATATACACTTTTCATGAAGCTTATTTAAAAAATAATATTTATGAATATATTCAATTTTTGATTGATGATTCAATGGCAAATGAAGCATACTTTTTATGGTTCTTTAATAATAGAGACTTGTTCAAATCAATTAATAAAATTGATTAATCATTTTTTACAAATGGTTCAAATCAATTAATAAAATTGATTTAAACGTAAAAATTTTATAAAAAAATTGAATATTATTTATTCTATTTTTACAACTATTTAATATTAATAATTAAATTATACATTGTATAAACGTAAAAATGAGCGAAAATATTGATGATTATGTCCCTGAAATGACTATTACTAAATATTCTAATAGTTGTTTCTGGAAACACGAAACTGAAGAGACTCATTGTGCTATTTGTAGAAATGGTGTTAATGAACCTTCTGTCGAATATGTCACTAATCCTTGTAAGAAAAATGAAAATGGAATTAAACTTTGTACTAATAGAGCTTGTTCACATAAATTTCATTTAGATTGTATTGAAAGATGGACAAAAACAAGAAGTAGTTGTCCTCTTTGTAATAAAGAATGGGAAATTGAGGGTATTAGTATTATTTCTGGATATAAAGTTGAATCAGAAAATTAATACCGTAAATACATTATAAATAAAAAATAAAAATTGAAAATAATATTATTAATTAACTTTAATTATTTAATATTTTTAATAAAAAAATAAATGAATAATAATCAATCACTTTTAGAATTAAAAGAGTTCTGGTTTAACAATCCGAATTATTGGTTCGGTTGTTCCCATGATATCGATATCTTGATTAAAAATAAATATTTTGATTTATTATTATTTAATAAAAATTTAGATTTTATTAATTCTTTAGAAAATAATTCTGATTATGATTTTATATTAGCTAAAATAATTTTATTTGACCAAATTTCTAGACATTGTTTTAGAAATGAACGCGAAAAAATTAAAGATTATGATATTTTGGCTTTACATTATTTTGAATTAATTAAAAATGATATTGAAAAATATAAACCTGAAGAAAGATGTTTTTTACTCCTTCCCTATCGTCATACTTTTCAAAAAGATAAATTAGAAATTGTTCTCCAATACATTAAAAATTGGTTTAATTTAAATCCAGAAATTAGTATTTACCGCCGATTCTATTCTGCCACTTTATCTTCTTTAAGTAAAATAAATTCTCAAATTCAATCTGAAAATGAATACGTTTTCCAGAGAATTGATTCATCAATTCCAGAAAACCTATTATCATTACGCAAACGGAATGATGAATTCGTTAATTCTATTGAATTCAATGAAGAAGAAGTTAATTCAGTTTTAGATAATAATTCTTGTAAATTTAATTCTATTTTACTTTCTAATTTAGAACAAAATATTAATATCAATTTTAATCATCCTATTTATTTAGAATTTTCAAAACAATTAAATAATTTAATTTTACCATCAGAAAATAAGATTCTTTTATCTATTTCTGGTGGTGTTGATTCAATGGTTTGTGCTTATCTGCTATATTTATTCAATATTCAATTTAATAATAAATATAATATTGAATGTATAACTATTAATTATGAAAATAGACATGAACAAAATATTGAAGTCTTTATGCTTAATAAATGGCTAAAACTTCTCGGATTTAAACATTTTGTTCGTCATATATCTGAAATTAAACGTGCTAGAGACCATGAAAGAGATATTTATGAATCTATTACTCGCGAAATCCGTTTTGATATGTATAAAAATATCGGAGGTGTTGTTATTTTAGGACATAATAAAGATGATTCTTTAGAAAATATTTTTAGTAATATTAAAAAAAGAAGGTCTTATCGCAATCTTTATGGTATGAATCAAAGAAGTGAAGAAAAAAATGTTAATATTATTCGTCCTATTTTAAAAATATGGAAAAAAGATATTATTCAATTCGCTATTAATAATAATATTCCTTTCGTTTATGATTCAACACCTTCTTGGAGTGAACGCGGTAAAATGAGAGATATTTTAATACCTCAAATGAATTCATTCGATCCAGAAATTATTAATGGATTATTTGATATGGTTGATAATTTTAAAGAGATTTATGATATTTATGAGAAAATGACACCTAATATTGTTTTTTCCGATAAAACGTGTTATTATATTAATCAAGAAATTTATTTTTATGAGTACTTAAAGAAAATAGTTTATCAAATTATGAATCATTATTCTTTAAAACCTATTAAAAATAAAAGTATTCTTAATTTATCTGAAGAATTAAAAAGAAAAAATATGAATCGTATCACTCTTTCTAAAGAACTCGTCGTTCAAGTTATTAATGATAAAATCGTTTTCTTTATTATTTAATTTTAATTTTAAATTTAATTAAAGAAAAATAAAAAATATTATGTAACATTATAAAAAAAGATAATTTAAAAATGATGATGAAATATGTTATTCTCGCTTTACTCTTCTTCGTTCTCTCTCCTGGTGTTCTCTTAACTTTACCTCCTATCGGTAAGAAATGGTGGATGACCGGTCAAACTTCTATGATGGCTGCTGCCGTTCATGCCATCGTTTTCGCTGTTGTTCTTTATCTCCTTAATTCTTATGGTATTGTTGAAGGATTTAGTGCTAAAAAAGCAAATTTAACTACAAAATCAATTAATTCTGCTTAAAAAATATTAATCTATTTATTTATTTTTATAATTTTATTTACTTTTAATTAGAAAGTAAATGCTTTCGACAAATGTATCTAATAACATAAAATGAATTGTTATTCATTATCCTTTGGTCCGAAAACTTCATCTCTTCGTACTTCACAAATTCTCTAAATGAATCTGTATATTTTAGCATATTTTTTTCCATTTGAACAATATGTCCTAATTCATATAATCTCTTACCAACAAATTCACATGTTTCTTCTGTACCATATGGTACTTCCAAAAATTCACATAATATTGGGGTAAATTCGTACTTCTTTTTAAATGTCATAAAGCTAACACCATCTCTACAAGTCTCATCATGTTCTTCCTTTAACAGACCACTCTTCTTTAAATCATCAATAATATTTCCTCGAGTGAATATATTCAATCTATCTTCAAAAATAATATTATTCTCATTAAGAATATTGATGTATTCTTGTGTATAAAAATAAGCTTCTCTAATTCCATCAAGAATTGTACAATCATTGATTACTTCCTCCAAAGAAGTTCCATTAATCCTAAAATATCCAGGAAATAATGAACAATTAACACTGACAATCAAACCATAAAATGATAATTTATTAATAATATCATTTACGTCAGTAGATTTAAAAGTCCCTTTATTGGGAATACTTAATGTTAAATTAGCTAAACACATTGTTTTAATATTTAATTAGTATAATATAATTTTATTCTATATTTATAGATTTTTTTTCAGTTTTTTTAAGTATTATTTATTTTTACGTTTTATTATAATTATTTTACCACTTAAAAAAAATAATATATAATATTTTCGATTATTAAATAAATAAAAATAAAAAATATATTAAATTATAATAGGTATCATTTATTTTTAATTAATGATTGTTTTTAATTTATTTAAAGATTATTTCAAAAAAAATTATTTATTAGTTATTGCTTATGTATTTTTTTATACATTAGCTTATTCTCTTGAATCAGTTTTACTTCCTAGATTATCTGCTAATCTTTTCGTTAATTTTACTAAAAGTAAATTAAATACTATTTATTCTTCTTTATATATTATTGTTTTTGTTTGGGTTATTATTCAAACTTCTTTATCATTTGCTGGATATTATGATTCTAAATTAATACCAAGTGTTTGGGTTTATTTTAGAGATTTTGTAGTTAAATCCATTTATTATAAATATGAAAATGAATATAAAGATATTGATTTAGGTAAAGTACAAGGAGAATTATCATCAATACCTGGTAATTTTATTGATTTCTTTTATCATATGTTTGAGAAAATTCTTCCTCGTATTTTTATAACATTTATTATTATTATTTATCTCTTCTCTATTAACTGGAAAATTGGTGCTGTTTTCTCTTTCTTAATTTTAGTACCATTCGTTCTTCTTTATGGATACAAAATGGACCAATGTAGAATTATGTCAAATCAAAGATATCAAAACTTTTTAGATTTAATGAGTGATGTTCAAGATAAATTTTCTAATTTAGCTACTATTTATACTTCTGGTAAAATGAATGATGAAATTAATGTTATCAGTAAAAAACACAAAGATTATGGTGATTTTTATAGTAAACAAATTACTTGTACAAATAATATTAAAATAATTAGTTATTTCCTCAATATTTCTATATTTGTTATTATGAATTTATTCAATTTATATTTATTCAAAAAGAATATTATTGATTCTAAGACATTTATTGCATTATTTATGACATTCTTATATTTAATAAATCATTTGACAAGAATATCACAAGATATTCCACATATTATTTTAAAGATGGGTATAATAAATGAAAATGATAAATTTTTAAAGACATTAAAAATTGATGAAAAAGAAAAAGAATTAAATGATAATAAACCTACATTAAATATTAAAAAATCATATATAGAATTCAGAGATGTATCATTCATTTATCCAGGTACAAATTATAAAGTTATAAATCATTTAAATATTGATATACCAAATAATCAAAAAATTTGTATTTTAGGTTCTTCTGGTAGTGGTAAATCTACTTTATTTAAATTATTATTAAAACTTTATAAACCATCTGAAGGTATTATTTATATTGATGGTAAAAATATACAAAATTATAATACTAATGATTTAAGGAAGAGCATATCATATGTTAATCAAAATACTAAACTTTTCCAAACTACTATTTATGAAAATATTCGTTATACTAATTCAAATCTTGATAATAAATATATTGATAATAAAATAAAAGAGTTCGGTTTAGAAGGTATATTTAAAAATATTAATAATAATTATAATACTGATTGTGGTATTCAAGGAAATAATTTATCAGGAGGTCAACGTCAGGTAGTTATTTTACTTCGTGAATTATTAAATCCTAATTCTAAAATAATTGTTTTAGATGAACCTACTTCTGCTATCGATGATTATCATAAAAAATATATTTATAATTTTATAAATAAATTAAATAAAGAAAAAACTGTTATTGTTATAACACATGACCGCAATAATTTAAGTATTTATGATAAAGTTTATGAATTAAAAGATGGTAAAATTATTAAATTTAATAATTAATAATAAAATATTATCATTATGGTTTTATTGGAATAATTATATTTTTTAATTTTTTATTAATAATAATATTATTAATAATAAGTATTTAATTAATTAAATAAATTAAATATTTTAAATTTAATTAAAATAAAATGTAATAATAGAAAATTAAGATTATATATTATGTCATTAATTAATACACATAAAGGGTTTTTGTCTAAATATACACAACCAAAAGAAAAAAGTAACCCATTTATCAAACCTAAAAGTACATTTTTTACATCATCATTAACACCAATTAAACCAATAAATTATCTATTTGGTCATTCTTCAATATCAATAAAGTCTTTTAATAATTTATCTAAAGATGATGGTTATTTAAAAGAACAATCATATGAATTTAATTCTGATTTTAATAATTATTCTATAATTTATAAAAAATATCGAACAGAATTATCAAAATTGTATTTTTTAAAAGATGAAGATTTAAATGATTTACAAAAAATAATTAATAGAATAAATTTTAATTCTTTATTTGAATTAAATGTTCAATTATATTTTTCTAATATAAATTTTACAAATAATTTAAATTCAATTATTATGAATATTATAAATTTTGATAATAGATCTATAAATTCACAAATTGAAACACAACAAATTTTAGATTTATTAGAAAACTATGTTAAAAATAATTTTAGATTTAATAATGGTACACTAAATATAACAACATCTAAAAAAAATCATAAATTTTTAAAAGATTTTGAACAATTAAAAAATTATTATAATAATTATAAAAATAAAAATATGAAAGAAGAAGAAATATCAACTTTTATTAATCATTTAAATATATTCATAAAAAATTTATTTAAAAATTATCAAAATAATATTAATTATTTAAGATTTTTAATTAATGAATATTGTCAGTTATTTGGTATTTTTATAGAAAATTTTAATTATTATAATTTATTTGTAAAATTATTTAATAATTTAACACAAACTA
>JACCEA010947259.1_pt1 | contig 33170 bp, 26 predicted proteins | sample 7449851 | NCBI WGS metagenome assembly JACCEA01 (sample SAMN15323453, study PRJNA562643) | freshwater metagenome | isolation source: river surface water | place: USA:Blue River Watershed | collected 2017-08-18 | reverse complement strand
GGTCTTTCAGCAAATAGGGAAGCAACAGCTTCCCTTTTTTGTCGAAAAAAACGGCGCGGTAGCAAAGCGGTTATGCACCGGATTGCAAATCCGTGTAGGTCGGTTCGACTCCGGCCCGCGCCTCCAAATTTCCATTTAGAAATTAACAAGACAGCCCCGCAAGGGGCTTTTTTGTTTTTGAATACAAAATAAGTCCTTAGATTTTTTTAGCAGCAAAGCTTTCTTTGCTTTAGCTAAATTTGTGTTTATCGCATTCATAAGAAAGCCAAAATTAGGTTACGCTAACAAAAAACTGTTACTAACTAGAACCTATCTTTCATGATTTCCAAACTTATGCCTTCAACCACTGCTGTTTTCAGTTCTTGTTTTGTTTTGTTGGCGGCATTGTCAGCCAGCATGCCCGCCCAAGCCGGTCGCCCCCTCACTGTTGACGATGCCAGCGTCAACGACACAGGCGATGGCCATGTTGAAATGTGGTGGACACGCGCGCCTGGCGGCACTCGCTCATGGACCGTTGCACCTGCTTTCGCGCCAGTCGATAACATTGAGTTGGGCGCGGGCATCTCACGCGAAGTTGGCACAGGCATTCAAACGCAAAACATTCAAGCCAAATTCAGAATCACACCATCGCAAGACAATGGCTGCAACTTTGGCGCTGTGGCTGGTTATGCCCGTGTCGAGGGCGATTCATCTAAGCCCTATGTCAATGCTTTGTTCTCATGCAACAGTACAACACTGGGTAGCTTGCATACCAATGTTGGCGCCCTCGATGCTTCTAGCTCGCAAAGGGTTCGCACGTGGGGTGTGGCGTGGGAACGCGCCTACGGTGACGTGACGGTTCACATTGAAAAATTTGGCATGCAACACGAGAAGCCTACAGTGGCCACAGGTCTGCGCTTTAACGTGATGGAAGACTTGCAACTGGACACCAGCGTGGGTCGTACCAACAAACAAAATGTTGTCACCATCGGTTTGAAATGGATGTTCTAAAGTGTTGACCCATCTCAAAATCGGATCGCGCCTCACCGCAGGCTTTGCCATCGTCATTTGCGTTTTCTTGGCCGCCATGTCGGTCGTTTTGTACTTTCAAAAAGAGACCTTGCAGGCGGCACAGCAAATTCAAAGGGAGAGTTTGCCCTTTGCGTTGACAGCTGACGAAATGGTTTTGGATGTCACACAAGTTCAGCAATTCTTGCAAGATGCAGCGGCCACACACAATCGCGATAGCTTTGGTGAGGCCGATAAATATGCACAAGAATTTAAGAAGAATGTTGCTAAGTTTCGCGTCATGTTTGAAAGCGAACAAGATGCTGAGGCTTTGAAAAAGCTGGCAGAAATCGACAAAAACTTCGACGCCTTTTACGAGCTCGGTAAACAGATGACCGAGATTTACATTACCAAAGGCATTGAAGCAGGTAATGTGTTGATGGAAGACTTTGACGAGCGTAGCACCGCTTTGGGTGACGTGCTTGGTGAATTGCGTCAAGTCCAAGTGGACGAAGCCAACGCCATGGCGCAGACCATTGTTGAAGGCAGTACGCAGTCACGCAACGCTTTGTTATTGGGCGGCGTCATTGGCTTGGTGCTAGGCGGTCTGATTAGCTATTGGGTCACCAGCACCATTGTTAAACCCGTCAGTCAATTACAAACAGCCATTGAAGACATCGAAGCCAAAGGCGACTTCAGTCAGCGTGTTCGCATTAAATCAGGTGATGAAATTGGCGCAATGGCCAAGTCCTTCAATGCCTTGTTAGACGCCCAACAAAAAGCCATTGCGGAAGTCAGTGCGGTGGTCGGACAAATGGCCGAGGGAGAATTTTCTGGACGTGTGCATGCCGACCTCAAAGGCGATTTGTTGCGTATGAAAAATTCCGTTAACGAAAGTGCCGACGGTATTCAAACCACCATGCGCGATTTGAACCACGTCATGTTGGCCTTGTACAACGGTCAATTTGATGTGCAATCTAGTTCCAATGGCAAAGGTGAATTCAAACAAGCCCTGGACCAAGCCAGTTTGGCCATGAGTGCTTTGCAAAGCATGCTGGGCGAAATTGGCCAAGTCATGCAAAGTGTGTCGCAAAGCAATCTAACTGTTCGAGTCGAAGGCAATGGTCGCGGCGAACTGGCCACTCTCAAAGAAAATCTCAATACTTCTTTGTATGCCCTGGCTGGCACCATGAAGGCCATTCACTTGAACACGCGCCAGGTGGCCTCAGCCGCTAGCGAGTTCACCACAGCCATCGGTCAAATTGCAGATGGAGCACAAAATCAAAAGCACGCTATGCGCCAGGTTTTGGCTGCCTTGACGCAAACCACTTCAGCGGTCATGGACGTGGCTCGCAATACAGCCGAGGCCAGCGTCAAGTCTCGTGCCGCCATTGAGTTGGTGAAGAGTGGCCAAAGCAAAATGGACATCATGATTGAAGTGGTGAACAACATTGCGGCCAACTCAGGCAAGATTAACAAAATTACTGAAGTGATTGAAGGCATTGCCAACAAGACTAATTTGTTGTCACTGAATGCCGCCATTGAAGCGGCTCGCGCTGGCGAACATGGCAAAGGTTTCTCGGTGGTTGCCGAAGAGGTTGGCAAGTTGGCCAGTAGCAGTGCAGAAAGCACGCAACAAATTACCTTGTTGGTGCAAGAGGCTGCTGCAGAAGCAGCACGAGCAGTTGCCACAGTTCAGCAAGTTGCAGAAGACATGCGCAACATCGAAGCCAGTGCCAATGCCACCGATGGCATGCTTGAGCGTATTTCTGCTGCCATGGAGCAGCAAAGTGCCGCGGTTGAAGAGATCAATGCAAACGTGGGTAGCTTGGATCGCATCGCTGATAACAACGCCTCTGCATCTGACGAAATCAGTGCCACTGTGATCGAACTCTCGCGCGTTGCCGATGCAACGCGCAGCGAGGTCGAGAAGTTCAAGATTTAATGCCTACAAGACACCAGACACATCCGTGTCTGGTCGTTCTTAAGTTTGGAAGCGCTGAACTTCACGTTGCGTAGCGTCAGCAATCTTAGAGAGTTCAACAACAGTTGCAGCAATCTCTTCTGAGGCCGCTGAATTGCTGTGTGCAATTTGGTCCAAATTGTTGAGGTTTGAATTGATTTGCTCAACGGCAGTGCTTTGCGCCTCGAGGGCTGCTGCAATGCGTTGCAGCATCTCGTCAGTGGCTTGTGTTTCACGCTCAATGCCCAGCATGTCTTGGCTTACTTCGCCCACAGCTGTCACAGCAATGCGTGCTTCCTCAACAGCCTGCTGAACCAAGAGTGCAATTTCTTGTGAGCTCTCAGCACTGTTCAGGGCTAATTTGCCCACTTCATCGGCAACCACAGCAAAGCCTTTGCCATGCTCGCCGGCGCGAGCCGCTTCAATGGCGGCGTTCAGAGACAGCAAATTGGTTTTGTTGGCAATCTTTTCAATGACATCGGTGATCTTGTTGATCTTTTCTGAATTGCTGGCAATGTTGTTGACGACTTTGACCATCTCGTCCATTTTTTCCATGCTGGCACGAACCAAAACAAAGGACTGACGCGATTTTTGACTTGCCAATTCAGTGTTTTGAGACACTTCGGCCACAGATGTCACGGTTTGTCGAACTGCATTGGACACCTGGCTGATGGCATCGGTCTGTGAGCGAGCACCATCCGAGATTTGACCAATGGCATTTGAGGCTTCCCCTGAAGCGGCAGCCACCTGACGCGCGTTGCCATGTATGGTGGTCATGGCACTGCGCAGGGCATCAAGAGATTGGTTGATGTTTTGTTTGAGCTGATCGAGTTCGCCCAGGGCTTGCGCAATGACACGTCTTTGCAGATTGCCCTGAGCAACGCCTTGCATGACATGGGTAATGTCTTGAAACACGGTCTGTTGGGCTGCCATGCTTTGGTTGATGTTTTGTTTCAGGACGTCCAGCTCACCCTTGGCTTCTGCCGTCACTCTCAATGCAAAGTTACCGTTGGCCACGCCTTGCATGACATGGGTGATGTCTTGAAATACCAGCTGCTGCACTTGGATACTTTGATTGATGTTCTCTTTCAAGGCGCCCAAGTCACCTTTGGCTGCCACAGTGACGCGTCTGTCTAGGTGGCCCTGCGCCACTGCCGTCATAACGCTCACAATATCTTGCAACGTCGATTGCAAGGATTTCTGCATTTGAGATACTTTGAAGAGAAGGGGCGAGTCCGTGGCACTGACCGTTGCGCCTCGCGCTGAAAAATCGCCTTCACTGATTTGGCTTGAAAGTTCTGCAACCAAAGCAGACTCTACGGCTTCGCGGCGCAATGTGATGGCCATGAAAATCAACACAGCCGCTTCAAAGACAACATAGGCTGCATGCAAAATGATGGTGCCGATGTGAATTTGCCCTTCGATCACAGTGATGCCGGCCATTTGTTGGGCTTGCAAATAACCAAAAAGTAGATGGTGAACAGCAATGAGTCCGGCTGCCGCCACAATGGCGCGCCAATCGCGGTAGTACAACAAAAAAGCAAGCAGGGTAAAGATGCCAAAGTGGCTTTCAATCATGCCTTGGCTTTGCTGAATGTTGAGTGCAGAAAAAACCATCAAGGCACAAGCAATGGCAATTCGGGAGGCCAATGAACCCGGTGCACCTTTGTAAATGGCCCATGGCACTAGCAACGCGGGTAGCCCAACTGCTGCAGTTAGATTCCAGGTGTCTGTGAAATAGGCGCAAACGAAGCAAACAATCAGCAAAAAGACCATCATGCTTAGCATGACCCTGTCGGCCGCAGCGCGCTGAGGCTGCAAAATTTGTTCTTCGTGCAAAGACGCAGAGACTTGTTTGTTTATTTTCATCTTAAATTGACCTGCAAAAACTGCCCATGAACACAGGATCGTTGAGGAAATACCATCCCATGGCTGCAAGGCTGTAAAACAGCCAGCCAAACAAAAGCAACCAAGTCCAGCGAGGAATTGGTTTGACCAGTGGGGTGGAGTTGCTCAAAGTGAACCTGTTAAGAGAAGACTGGATTCTAGAGGCTTACTAAAATCCTATTTGTTGTGCGTGGAATATAAATTCAACGATTAGAATGACACGAAAATCGTAAACAGGGACACCTTCACCGGCCCGCTCATCAACAAAGGTTTATGAATGTCAAGCAACGGTCCACTTTTTGCAGTCGATAACGAAAAGCTGAGCAAGTTAGGTATCAATTTCTTGAATTCCCAAGAGGGAATGCAAGCCATTCAATCTGGGCAATTCAAAGGCGAGGAACGGTTGTACGTGTCCATGCTGAGCACGCCCTTGCTCAACGCCACCATGTTTTTGCCTCACAAAGTACTCATTCGAGCAGGTGAGCAATTTGAAGAAGGCTTTTTCATTGTGAGTGGCGAGGTTCAAATTACCCACAAAAATAAAACCTACACCGTGGGCCCAGGTGCCGTGCTTGGCTTGTCTGAAGGCATGGTGGGTTTGCCCTCAAGGTACACCGCTGTTGCTGCCACGTCCATTCAACTCAAAATCATCGATTTCCACAAAGTGGACTCCATCATCAACGTACTGCCATCAGAGGTGAGGGCTATTTTGGCCACCATCATCAAGCGCATATTGACCCCATAAGAGGTGTAAATTGAGCGATTTCAAAACGGAAACATTTGAAGCGGGCCAGTTCATTTGCAAAGTGGGTGATCAAGCCACGCACTTGTATTTTTTGCAGCAAGGCACTGTTGAGTTGGTCAGTGCATCTGGCGATGCATTTGCGGTCATTCCAGAAGGTCAGTCTTTTGGCGAAGCGGCTATTTTAAAAGGCGGCATCAGGGCTGCCTCCATTCGTGCCAAAACAGACGCAGTGTGCAAAGTGATTGGAAACGATCAAGCGCGTGACTTGCTCATCAGTTACTCACCTTTGTTGGTGGTCATCATGGAAGGCCTCTTGCTTCAGCAAGCCATGGCCAATGCCATCAAATTTAGCAAATAAAAGTTGACTGTCACGTGTCAAACTTTTTTTCATTGAATTCAATGCCATAAGAAGGAGCGATGGATGCAAACAACGCCTTTCTCTGGTTTTTTGGTTCGTGATGACAAGTCATGGCAACAGTGTTTGGAAAGCTCTTACAGTGCGCTAAGGGCCTCATGGCATGGCGATTGGGTCGGCCTTCCTTGGGTGTTAAAAGAGTGCGTTCGTTATTTAGGAATCAACGAAAGCACTGTGTCGGTTTCTGCCGCGCAAATGCTCAGGGCAGCCGATCGAGTGGCTCAAGACATAGAAGCTTCTTTTGCCAATGATATTTTTCAAACAGAACCGCTGTACCACAACAGATTGCATTTTGCCGATGCTATTACCACGGTCAGTGTTCAAATTGCCATTCAGTCGCAGCTTAGCAAAAGCTTCAACGCAGAGTGGGCAGCTTGTGCATTGCTGGCGTGCATTGCGCATGATTTTGGTCACAACGGCCGCATCAACCAATTTGAATCTGAACTTGAAAAGCATTCTGTCGAATTGCTGCGCCCCATCTTAGACGAGTGCGGTGTGATTGGCCTTTGGCGAGATTGGACCGAGCAGTGCATCATTCAATCAGATTTTGCCTTGGTGCAAAAAAATCACGAAGCAGTGCAGGGCGCCCCGTTTGATTGGGACCTCAAATGGCTTGTCGTGTTTTTAAATGAGTCAGACGTCATGGCCAGCGCATCCACCAACTTTGGCATTGGCATGGGTGAAGCCTTGGCAAGAGAGTGGAAAAAGATTGATTTCGTGGCCCACAAAACGGTTGCAACGCCGGCAGGTCGCAAGGGGTTTTTAAAGATCATCACCTTTTCCTCGCCGGCCTCCAAAGAGTTGGGAATTCACGCGGCCATTGAAAAAGAAATTCAAAACATTCAGACAAGCTAGCACTTTCGGGCATTCGTCGGTTTATTGACCTGCATCAAGTTTGCGGGTGAGCTTGAAGTTGAAAATTGAGCTGTTCAATTTTTGTCATTCAAGCCACACCTATGCGCATCACCCCGCTCAACCAAGAAATCGTCATGCAAGAAGGCGATTTGATCGTCTCCAAAACTGACACCAAAGGGCGAATCACTTACGGCAATCGCGCCTTCAATCAGTACTCAGGTTTTACCGAACATGAATTGATGGGAATACAACACAACATCGTCAGGCACCCCGACATGCCTCGAGCGGTTTTCAAGTTGTTGTGGGATCGCATTCAAGCGGGGCAAGAAGTCTTTGCGTTCGTTAAAAATATTCGAAAAGACGGCGCCTATTACTGGGTTTTTGCCAACGTCACACCTTCTTACGATGTGAACAACAATTTATTGGGTTATTTTTCAGTGCGTCGCAAACCCAATGACAAAGCAATTCAACACATAGAGCCACTCTATCGGCAAATGCTGCAAATTGAACAATCTGCTGGCGCTAATGACGGCCTTGCAAAAGCTACGCAATTTTTAATGGATGCGCTTGATAGCCTACAGATTTCTTACGATGACTACGTGCTGAAATTGCAAACCGCTTAAGTTATCAAAGCAAGGCAAACCTTATTTGCTTCAGCTGCCTCAATGAGGACGCCTCAAGCTCTAAAATGATGTTTTTAAATCGTGCTGTGTCATCGCAGCCTGGAATATTCAATGAACGTTAGATCTCGATTGATTTTGGGTGGACTGTTTTCCTTGCTAGGACTTATTTTGGTGGCCACCAGCGCGTTGTTCATTGAAAAATCTATCTTGCTTGAAGACCGCAAAATCAAGACACGCCATTTGGTTGAAACGGTTCACGGCCTGATCGGTCACTATCAAGCGCAGTCCAAAGCAGGCACCTTGAGCGAAGAAGATGCGCAAAATGCGGCCAAGATGGCTGTTAAAGCCTTGCGTTACGAAGGCAAAGAGTATTTTTGGATCAACGATCAAACCATGCCTGTGCCTCGCATGGTGATGCACTCAACTGTTCCAGCCTTGGATGGCAAAATTTTGGATGCGGCCAACTTCAACAGTGCAACCAGTCAGCAATTTGGCGAAGATGCCCCAGTTCTAAAAACGGACGGCAAGAAAAATATTTTCGTGGCGTTCAGTGAGGTTGCAACGCAAGCTGGCGGTGGTTTTGTCACTTACAACTGGCCAAAGCCTCAAGCTGGTGGTGGAACTACAACCGAAGTCTATGCTAAGTTGTCGTATGTGAAGCGTGTCGACGGTTGGGGTTGGGTGCTCGGCTCGGGCATCTACATTGACGATGTCGACGCCATTTTCTGGCAACATGCCAAGCAGTTTTCTTTGTTGGTTTTGGTTGTCATGTTGGTCATTGGTGTGGTCATTCGATGGCAAGTGAAGAGCATTACAGAACCCCTTCAGGCCTTGCGCAACATGGTCACCTCTGTCGAAAACTCCTCTGACTTTTCGCGCAGAATCAAAGACATTGGCAACGATGAAGTTGGTCAAACCGCCAAGGCTTTCAATCAGCTGATGTCGGCCCAACAGTTGGCCATTGCCGAAGTGAATAAGGCCGTTGAGGCCATTGCTGCTGGCCGATTTGACGTCACCATTGAAGCCAATCTTCAGGGTGATTTAAAAACCATGAAAGACGCAGTGAACGCAAGTGCACTCAGCGTCAAATCGACGATGGATGCATTGTCTGAAGTCATGACAGCCTTGCACAATGGTGATTTTGGTCAACGCATGTCAAGCCAAGTCAATGGCGAATTGCGCCATCAAGTGGACCAAGCCATGGCAGCCATGCAAGCTTTGCTCAGCGACGTGACACATGTCATGAACAACGTGGCCGCAGGCGACTTGTCTGGTCGTATCACAGCCGAAGGTCGCGGTGATTTGGCCAGCCTCAAAGGCAATATCAACCAGTCATTGGATGCGTTAAGTGCTGCCATGCGCAACATCAACAGCAATACCCGGCAGGTTGCCGCTGCTGCCAATCAAACCAGCCAGGCCATCAGTCAGATCAGTGACGGCGCACAAAATCAAATGCATGGCATTTCTCAGTTGGCCAATGCCGTCAAAGAAACGGCCGCTTCTGTGACCGATGTATCTCGTAACACTGAAGCAGCAAGCCACAGCTCGCGTGACTCAGTTGCCATCGTGCGAAATGGCAAAGCCAAAATGGCAACCATGGTTGAGGTGGTCAATGGCATTGCAGCCAATTCAGAAAAGATCAACAAGATCACCGAAGTGATTGAAAGCATCGCCAACAAAACCAATTTGCTGTCGCTCAATGCTGCCATTGAAGCTGCGAGGGCAGGGGAGCATGGCAAAGGCTTCTCAGTGGTTGCAGAAGAAGTGGGCAAGTTAGCGGCAAGCAGTGCCGAAAGCACCCAAGAAATTACCGTACTTGTTCAACAAGCAGTCTCTGAAGCACGCCGCGCAGTAGCCACGGTGCAAGAGGTTAGCGCCGACATGGAACGCATAGAGGCAGGTGCAACCGCGGCAGATGGCATGATGCAACGCATTTCGGCGGCCCTAGAAGAGCAGAGCAATGCTGTTCACGAAATCAATGCCAATGTGACCACGCTCAATCAAATTGCACAGTCCAACGCATCGGCCAGTGAAGAAATTACAGCGACCGTCATTGAGTTGTCCAAAATTGCAGACAACACGCGCCGAGAAGTTGAGCAGTTTAGAGTCAGTTAAGCCGAAATTTTTGAGTTCATTCAGGCCAGCTCAATTTCGGCCAATTGTCGGTTGATGTTTTTCTGTATGCCCAAAGCGCGGCTTGATGGGCTTGAGAACAAAGCCATTCGCTTCAGGAAAAAGATTCTGCCAGCAGGGGGCAGCAAGGCTAAAGATCGGTCAGGCGCAATGTCGGCCCACTCCTCAGACAACTGCTGAGTCAGAGACTTGCCGGTGACAGGCAATGAGCTGGCCAAAATATCGCATTCTTGAATCAGAACCAATAAGCACCGAGGATCTGCGATGTCGAAGGGAATGCCTTGAATCAACTGATGTGATTCAGCAACGAACGCAGGGTCCGTTTTCAAGATGATGCTGCTGATCAAGGCTTGATCTTTGGCGCTCACCTTGTGTTTTTTCATGTGTGGCACGAGGGCTTTAACCGTCATGCCTTCAATTTCAGATCGGAACTGATTGATGTGACCATTGTGCAAAAAGTCGTGGCTCACCATGATCAACAAAGCCAGCCATTCGGCGTGGTCAGGTTGTGCATTCAAAGCCCGGCCAGACTGTTTGCGCAACTTCACCAACATCACGGTCAGTGCCACAACGGTGTCTGCAAAGTGCAATCTGTTGTGGTACCTGGGTTCCTGATTCTTTTTGGCTTTAAGCGCACCATCTTTTTCGATGGCATGAATGACTGACAACATACAGTCATACAAAGCACGATTTCGCGCAGGCATCTTTGAATTGGCGTCAAATCCCAGTTTCTGCAATGAACTGTTTAGAACCACTGCCAAACCTGGCCACTCATGGGGCCATTTGTCTCTTAAGTTTTGCAGTGTGGTTTCTAAATACGTCAGATCCATGGGCGCATTAAAGTCTGAATTTCTCAACTTCGCGGTGAGTCGAGTCTGCAATTTTAGACAACTCCATGACAGTTGCTGTAATTTGTTCGGAGGCCGCTGAATTGCTGCGTGCAATATTGTCAACACTGTTCAGATTAGCGTTGATTTCCTCAACTGCGCTGCTTTGTTCCTCGAGCGCAGACGCAATGCGTTGCAGCATGTCATCTGTTTCTTGAGAGCCATTTTCAATACGAGCCATGTCGGCACTGACTTCTTGAACTGCAGCGACAGCAAGACGGGTGTCTTCTACCGCCTTTTGCACCAATTGAGCAATTTCTTGAGAACTTTCTGCACTGTTGACTGCAAGTTTGCCAACTTCATCGGCAACAACGGCAAAACCTTTGCCATGTTCGCCTGCACGTGCAGCCTCAATGGCTGCATTCAAGGAGAGAAGATTGGTTTTGTTTGCAATCTTTTCAATCACCTCTGTAATTTTATTGATCTTTTCAGAGTTGGCTGCAATGCTGTTGACCACGTCCACCATGTGATTCATTTTGCGAATACCATCGCGTACCAGATGCACAGACTCTTTGGATTTTTGGCTGGCAACTTCGGTATTTCTTGAGACATCAGTCACTGATGTTGCGGTTTGTCGAACTGCCGCGGCCACTTGGCTAATGGCATGTGTTTGATTCATGGCGCCGTCAGAAATTTGACCAATGGCTTGGCTAGATTCTGCAGAGGCCGTGGCCACTTGGCGTGCATTTTGGTTGATCAAGCGCATAGAGCCGCTCAACGAGTCCAAAGATGCATTGATGTTGGTTTTGAGGGTCATGAGATCACCATGACCTTGCGCATGAATTCTAGAGGCTAGGTTGCCTTGTGAGACGCCTTGCATCACCGAACCTACATCGCTCATCATGCTGTTCAAAGCATTCATGGCTTGAGAAGCTTGCGTCATTGCACGCTGAAACTCGCCAGTCACATTTAAATTGACTTGTTTTGCAAATTGACCATTTTGCAAAGCTTGCATCAACTCGTTCAAGCCATTCATGGTCAGCATGATGCTTTGTGCAGAATCGTTTATCGCTGCTTTCATGACGGCCATATCGCCCTTTAAAGGCGCATCTACGCGACGGCTAAAGTCGCCAGCTGAAACTGCGCCTACGACTGCATTGACTTCTTGAACTGCACTTTGCAATGACTGCAAGAGCCCATTCAAAGAAGCAGAAGCTTTACCCACCTCGTCATTGCTTTCTACTTTGATCCGTTTGGAAAAATCGGTTGAGTTTTCGATGGCTGTGATTTGCGATTGCATCGCGCGCAATGGCTTAGCAATTTTTTGACCTGCAAAGTATGCAAGCAACAAGCCCGCTACGATGGCAAATAAAAGGGCAAGCATTTGAATCTGTTGAAACAAATCAATGCGTTTGTTCAATTCTGTTTGAGCTTGCGTGGCTGCTATTCGGCTGGCTGCCTCAACCTTGTTCAAAAGCTCGTAAAGTGTGTCGAAGTTCTTGTCTGCATCTTGCATCATCATGGCACCAAGATTGGTGTCAGACGTGGCGGCATCGTAGGCGTCGCGCACTGAAACTTCGTAAGCCTGTATGGGTTTTAAAAGCCCGCGAAGGCTTTCATCTTCAGCAGCTTCAATTTCTTGGATTAACTCCAAAAGAGAGGCTAGCTGCTCGCTCATCATCACTTCTGCGGACTTTGCAGCTTTCTCGCTTCTCAGGTTGAGCAGCGACAAACTTCTGTAAGCTGCAGCATGTGTTGCGTCAACTGTGGCCTCAGCTTCCATGGCTGTTCTTTCAGTGGCAACAGCAACGTCCAGCATGTCGTTTACGCTGGTCTGAAGTGACCGCATGTTGGCAAAGCTAAAAATACCAAAAGCCAACAACAGCACCGCCACCAAAAGCGGGGCCACCATGAGCTTTTTGGCAATGCTCATGTCTTTGTAATTTACGGTCATACCTGATCCTGAAGATTTGGCCAAGGCAAAATTGCAAATGGCCAGGCGCCTGTTTAGGGCTTGTAAATGCCGCCACAGACGATCAAGTTGCCCAATTTTTCGCAATAAGCTTGTTTAGGCTGAACTGTTTTTGTCAAAGGATCAGTGAACTTGTAATCTTGCCAAAACTTGGCTTTGGAGCTGGCCAGCTCTACACGCTCTTTGACAAACTCCTTGCCATCAGGGTCTTTCAAAGAAATCAAGTCTTTGCCCACTTGTTTTGCATTTTGGCCGTGTGCCAAACACTTGCCCGACATGTCGTAAACCACCAAATACAAATCGCGGTCGACAAATGTTTTGCTTGGCGCAGTGATGTCAGCGTAGGCAGCGTCGCCTTTGGCTTTGACGGCTGCCACGCCTTTGGCGACCATGGCCTCGGCTTCAGCCTTTGTGGCGCGCTCTCCAGCTGCTTGAGCAAGGGAAGGAACCACAAATGCAGCGCTTACCAACAAGCTTGTGAGTAGGTTTTTAGTTGAAATCATTTTGTTACTTTGTAAAGTGAGAAGGCGTTAAATTAAGTTGAAAACTTCTCAACTTCGCGGCGTGTACCGTCAGCGATTTTTGACAATTCAATGACGCTGGCCGTAATTTCTTCAGCGGCAGAAGCGTTGCTGCTGGCAATGCGGTCCAAATTGAACACATTGGCATTGATTTCTTCTGCAGCGCTACTTTGCTCTTCCAATGCAGCAGAAATACGCTGCAGCATTTGATCTGTTTCCCGCGATGCCATTTCGATGCGGGCCATGTCTTCGCTGACTTCTCGAACCGTGGCCACAGCCTTGGCAGTTTCGGTCACAGCTTGCTGTACCAATTGGGCAATTTCTTGAGAGCTTTCGGCGCTGTTGGCGGCTAACTTGCCCACTTCCTCGGCTACCACAGAGAAGCCCTTGCCATGTTCGCCAGCGCGAGCAGCCTCAATGGCTGCGTTGAGCGACAGCAAATTGGTTTTGTTAGCAATCTTCTCAATCACTTCCGTGATCTTGTTGATCTTGTCGGAGTTCACGGCGATGCTGTTGACCACATCGACCATGTCAGTCATTTTTTGCATGCCCACACGCATGATGGCAATAGATTCTTGTGATTTCTGACTTGCAACGCTGGTGTTGCGAGACACGTCGCCCACAGATGTTGCCGTTTGGCGAACCGCAGCAGCCACTTGCGAAATGGCATGGGTTTGGTTTTGGGCGCCGTCAGAAATTTGGGCAATGGCGTTGCTGGTTTCGTTGGCAGCTGTGGCCACTTGGCGGGTGTTGCTGTGGATCGCACGCAGTGCTTGGCTCATGGAGTCCAAAGAGGCGTTGATGTTGTCTTTAAGTGTGACCAAGTCGCCGCGACCTTGCGCTGTGACGCGCTGTGTCAAGTCGCCACGTGCAACGCGACTCATCACGCTGCCAACACCGCCAATCATTTCATCTAAGGACTCCATGGCTGAAGTGGCTTGGTCAAGCGCATGCTTGAACTCACCTTGAACGTGCACAGAAGAACGTACAGAGAAATCACCTTGAGAGAGGGCATCCATCACTTTGCGCATGTCTTGAATGGTCAGCTGAATGCTGTCAACGGAGGCATTGACAGCAGCCTTCATCGTGCCAAGGTCGCCATTCAGATTGGATTCAACGCGCTTGTTGAAATTGCCTTGGGCCATGGCCGACACGGCATTGTTGACTTCCTTAATGGCGTTTTGTTGAGACTCGAGCAAAGCATTGAAAGCCTGCGCTGTTTGTCCCACTTCGTCATTGCTGTCAACTTTGACGCGCATGGAAAAGTCTGAAGTTTTGGCCACTTCGCGAACCATTTTGCGAACTTTTTCCAAGGGCTCACTAACAGATCGCACAATCCAGTAGGCAAAAACAACGCCAAAGATGAGTCCAATCAAAATCAGCGCAATGCTGAATGTGCGGTTGTGACTGTAGTTGGCGTTTGACGCCTCGTATTCTTGCTTGGCAACCTTCAGCTGAACTTCAATCAGGTCAGAGAATTTGCCGCTGATGGGGTCGATGGCAGGGTAAAGCGGGCCTGCGGTGAATTCAGCAATGGCTTGCTTGTCTTCTTGCTTCAGAATTTCACGCAACTTGTCCAATTCAACTTTGGTGGTTTTGAACATAGGTTCAATCTCTGCCACCAGTGCTTCCTCTTCAGGAACCAATACTGTGTTTTTGTAAGCTTGCCACTTTTCTGCAATCACTTTTTCGGCGTCGTCAACGTTTTTGCGACCTTCTTCCCAAGTGATGTTGCCATTGCGCACCTTGTGCGAGGCATCGACGATATTGACAGCATACATATCGGCAATGACCTTGAGGTCACGCAAAGGGACTACGCGGTCGTCATAAACGGTTTGTAGGCTGGTCACGACTTGTGCCATGTTGCTCAAGCCATTGATGCCAATCGCAATGGACAGCGTGCCCAACAATGCGACCAAAATCATCAAGCGTTTGGCTACGTTCAAATTTTTCAACACGTCTTTTCCTTTAAGCAATTCTTAAATATGGCGGTATTGTGTATCAATTTGTCAGTATTTCTTGAATTGGTTTGTTTGGTGTTATTACCAATTTAATTCCAAATTTGCAGGTAACTTGTTGGCAACTCAATGAGTTGACTAGGGCTTACCCGCGCATTTTTTGTTGAATCAATTTGACTCGTTATTGAATTGAGAACAATGTCCATCTTGAATCGCCAATTCAGTCAAATTTGACAATATCTTGTGATCTAATCTGCAGAATTGCGAAATATTGCATCAATTTTTTTGAATTCAAAAATACTAAAAGGTAGCTCATGGCGACAATTCTCCTAGTGGACGACGAAGACTTGCTGCGTGAAGGCGTGCGTGAAATATTGGAAATGAACGGTTTCTCCGTCATTGAAGCCCCTGATGGGCAAGAAGCCCTGCGTCAATTTGCCTTGGCAGACAAGGTCGATTTGGTCATTTCCGACATTGTGATGCCCAACATGGATGGCGTTGATTTCGTGACCAAATTGCGCGAAACCTTCCCTGACGTGCCAATTTTGACCATTTCTGGCGGAAGCCGGGTGGTCAGTGCTCGTTTTGGACTGGACTCAGCCTTGTTATCGGGTGCCAATGCCAGCCTCACAAAACCCTTCACGGCCAAACAATTGATTGAAAAAGTCAAATCTTTGTTGCCTGCCTGATTTAGCGAAATTCTCAAGAGATGACTTCGTTGAATTTAAATTTTGCCTCTGGGGCAGAAAATCCTGAATTGGCCATTGAAGCGGCTGCTACGGGCCGCAAAGGCTTAGAAAGCGCCAGTGTCTTGTTGGTCGATGACAGTGTCATGCTTCGCATGGGGCTACGTCGTTCCTTAGAGGCGGTGGGGTTGCGCAACATTCGGGAAGCCAACAACGGCAAAGAAGCCATCGAAATTTTGATGCGTGAGCCTTTTGACCTCATGTTGCTTGACATGGAAATGCCTGTGATGAGCGGTATGGAGGTGTTGGAAGTCATTCGCGAAACACCTTATCAGGCCTGGCCACCCGTCATTGTGATTTCTGGTGGAGCAGGCAGTTCAGGCATTGACGATGCAGTTCGTTGCATTGAGTTGGGCGCCGAAGATTACTTGCCAAAGCCTTTCAATCCGGTTTTGCTCAAAGCGCGCGTGACCACTTGCATTGACAAGAAACACCTGCGCGACCAAAACGCACTGCGCATGCGCCAATTGAAGCGCCAGCACGAGCAACTCAGTGAAGAGCAAGAAAAAACAGAACAACTGTTGCTGAACATCTTGCCCAAGAAGATTGCTGGACGCCTGAAATCCGGTGAAGCCAGAATTGCCGATGCGTGTCCTTCGGTCAGCGTTTTGTTTGCCGACATGGTGGGTTTTACAAAGATGACCCGCACCATCACTGCGACTGCGTTGGTTGAAATGCTGGGTGATCTTTTCTCAAGATTTGACTTGATCACAGAGCGTCATGGCCTTGAAAAAATCAAAACCATCGGCGATTGCTACATGCTGGCGGGTGGCGTGCCAGATGCCCGTGACGACCATGCAGAAGCCACTGTCATGGCTGCGATGGACATGTGCGAAGCGCTCAAAGAATTGTACGAACGTACCAACGGTGCTTTGAACATGCGCATCGGTATTCACAGCGGCCCCGTGGTGGCTGGCGTGATTGGCGTTCGCAAATTTACTTACGACTTGTGGGGCGACACAGTCAATGTGGCCAGTCGCATGGAGTCAACGGGGCAGCCTGGAAAAATTCATGTCTCTTCTGCCACAGCCGAATTGTTGGCGGGCAAGTTTGAGCTAGAGGCTCGCGGCATGATCGAGGTTAAAAGCCTGGGTCAAGTCGAAACCTTTTTTGTCGGCCCGAAGCTGACGAATGCGAGTTGACGCGATGACTCTGACCGCCACAAAATTAACGCAACCCGCCAACCAGCGGTTTTCGAGGAGCAAGCAAGCATGGGTCTAAGAGACATTGTCCCGACGGACAAAGAAATCGTGATGCGCGATGAGGACTTCATCGTTTCCAAAACTGACCTAAAGGGTCGCATCACTTACGGCAATCAAACCTTCATCCAGTTTTCTGGCTTCGAAGAACATGAGATTTTGGGTATCCAGCACAACGTCATTCGACATCCTGACATGCCTCGCGCCGTTTTTAAACTGCTGTGGGGCAGTATTCAAGAAGGTAAAGAAATCTTTGCCTACGTCAAAAATATTTGCAAAGACGGTAGTTTCTATTGGGTGATTGCCAATATCACGCCCTCTATTGACGAATCAGGTCAAGTTTTGGGTTACTACTCCGTACGTCGTAAACCCCATGCTAGGGCTATTCCTGTGATCGTTGATTTGTATCGCGCCATGCTCGAGGAAGAGCGCCGTGTAGGTGCCAAAGATGCCATCGATGCGTCTACACGTTTGTTGCACCAGTATTTGAATGAAAAAGGTATGAGCTATGAACAGTTTGTTCTCTCTCTTCAGTCGGCTTGAGTTAAGCCCTTCGAAAGGTTTGTGGCTGCAAGCTTTGTTGGCTGCTGTGGCTGTGGCCGCTTTGTTGCTTAATGGCGTGTCCAATTTGGCGATTGCCTTGGCCGTGTTGATTGTGCTTGTGCTAATTCTGTCTGTTCGGGGTCAGCGCAATGAAGAAGTTCTGATCCGAAACATGAAGTCGGTTTTGCGCGGTGCTGCCAATGGTGCATTGGAGCCACGCGTCACCAACATCAAGGGCAAGAGTGCTCTGGCCGAATGTGCTTGGAGTCTGAACGAAGTGCTTGACCAAGTGGAGGCCGTCTTTAGAGAGTCTTTGACCGTGGTCACACGCATGAGTGCTGGTAATTTCTCGCGTCAACCCCAGCCAGCTGGTTTGAAGGGAATTTACCCGCAAGTGCTGCACAAAATTGCTGACGCGCAAACCAATGTGTCTAGAACGGTTCAGTCATTGCGCGCAGCCATGACGGGCATGGCCAAAGGTGACTTCACGTTGCAGTTGGATTCGTCCAAAGATCAAGGCGAATTCAAATTGATCATTGAAAACGCTCAAGTGGCCATCGGTTCATTGAATGTCGTTTTAAGCGAAGTTGTTCAAGTGATGGACGCCATGGTGAGGGGCGACTTGACGCGCCGTGTTCATGCCAACGGTGAAGGCAGTTTGGGCAAACTCAAGGAAGACATTAACCGTTCATTGGAAGCCTTGGCAAGTGCCATGCGCAACATTGGCGAGAACGCCCAACAAGTGGCGGGCGCCGCCAGCGACACCAGCACAGCCATTGGCCAATTGGCAGATGGTGCGCAAAGTCAAACCCATTACATCAGCGAAGTGGTCACAGCCATTCGTCAAACGTCTAGCGCAGTTAACGACATTTCTAAGAGCACAGAATCTGCCAGCGTTCAAGCGCAAGAGTCTGCCAACATCGTGAATGTGGGCCGGGCCAAAATGGAGCAGATGGTTGAGGTGGTCAACGGCATTGCACGAAACTCAGAAAAGATCAACAAGATCACAGACGTGATTGAAAAGATTGCCAACAAAACCAATTTGCTGTCTCTCAATGCCGCCATTGAAGCAGCGCGTGCAGGTGAGCATGGCAAAGGTTTTGCAGTGGTTGCAGACGAAGTGGGCAAGTTGGCTGCGAGCAGCGCCGACAGCACCAAAGAAATTACGCAACTCATTCAGCAAGCCGTTTCTGAAGCCAATCGCGCTGTGCTGGCAGTGCGTGAAGTCAGCAGCGACATGGAGCGAATTGTCCAAAGCTCATCACAAACCGATGGCATGTTGCAACGAATTTCTGCGGCAGTCGAAGAACAAACCAAAACCATGCAAGAGATCAACAACAGCGTGTCCAATTTGGAAAAAATTGCACACACCAATTCTTCTGCTTCAGAAGAACTTGCAGCAAGCATGATCGAGTTGTCAAAAGTAGCCGACTCTACGCGTCGTGAAATTGACAAATTTAAGATCTAACGGAACAAGACATGGAACTGGTTCTATTTGAAGTTGGCAAGGGGCGTTTCGCCTTTTCAGCCATTGGTGTCAGCAAGGTTTTGGATGCCTTGCCCGTGACACCGTTGCCCTATGCGCCAGCCGATGTCGAGGGACTGGTGAATGTGGCGGGCGCTGTTTACTTGAAGGTCGATTTGGCAGCACGCTTGGGCTTTGGACATCGTTCTGCAGACCCCCATGGCAATTTGCTGGTGGTCACAGCACGCGAAGACACCGTTGTGGTTCAAGTTGATCGCGTCTTCAACAAAATCAGCGTTGAACCTGAAGACATCAATCTGTACGACGACACGGATGCCAAGGGCTTGGTCAGAGGTGAGTTTTTGTTGCCTGACGGCATGGTCTTGTTGCTCAATGAAGCCATGTTAGGTTTGCAAAACATGCAGCCAGAAGGCGTGCCAGAAGGCGGCAGTGGCTTGCTGGGGCAGGTCGATGCGGGCGCTGCTGCAAAAGCGGCTGAGATCTCTAAAAACGATTTGCCCACCGTCACGGTTCAAGATGGCAATGAGACATACGCTTTTCACATGGGCGATGTTTTGGAAATTGTCGAAATTCGTGAGCTGACTGCTTTGCCAGGTGCAGGACCCGAAGTTCAAGGTTTGATGCAATTGCGCGGTACAGCTTTGCTGGTACTTTCTTTGACCGAATTGTTGCATTGCAAACAAAAAACCACGCCTCGTTTTGTACTGGTTGTGGCCGTCGATGGCGCCAAAGTGGGCATTGCGGTGGCCGACATTGTGGGCATCGAGCGTTACGAGAAAGATATTTTGCAAGCCATTTCTGGTGGCGACGCCCAACTCGAGGGCTATTTGCCCGGCATGGGTGTGTCTGAAAGCCGGATGACGGGTTTGGTCTCCATTGGTGGTTTGATTTCACCCGAGAGCATGGCCATTTTCCGCCGTTATTTGAGTCAACACGGAGTCGACATGGCTGGTGTCACAGAGCAAGAGTTGAAGTCGGTTCGCCGTTTGTTGTCTTTCCGTTTAGGTGGAGAGCGCTGTGCGCTGCCACTTTCATTGGTAGACCGAGTCGAAGAGTACGGCTCTGCCGTCAATTTGCCCGAGGGTGACGACACCCTGGCGGGTGTGGTGCAAATCAAAGGCGAGGTGGCACCTGTTTTGGACATGCGTGACATGTTGGGTGTGAAGGCCGGCGATACCTCCGCATATGTGGTGGTCAGAATTCAAGGTGCGCCTTGGGCCTTGGTTGTCGACAAAGTTGACCGCGTCATTGAGATTGCAGAAAAAGACATTACCCCAGTTCGCACAAGTCAGAATGATTATCTGACAGAGGTGGGGCGTTTAGACGGCGAGTTGGTTTCCTTGCTGTCCCTTGAGCCTTTGGCCAGGGCCGCTTAAAACATAAGGAAATAGAGTGTCAAAAGACAAAATGAACGATTTGTTCGCGCAGATGAACACAGCCGTTAAAAACGCGCGCGGCAATACGTCTTCGCTAGCGACCACTGGCAGTGTGTCCAATTCTGTGCACCGTTCGGAGCCAGTAGCCAGCCCCAAAGAGCGTTCAGAAAGCGCCATGCAACTCGAACTTGTGAACCAACTCATGTTGGGTGTTGAGTCGCGCTTTGGCATCAAGCCTGGCACGTTGGTCGAACGAAAACTGGTGCGTATTTTGAAAGAAATGCCCATCAACATTTTGCGCGATTGGGTTAACTCCATGGGCACATGCTCATCGGATCACCCTGAGTGGCAATCTTTGGTAGAGAACTTAACGGTTCACGAAACCTATTTTTGCCGCGACCCCGATTTGATGGACATGGTAGGCAAAGATATTTTGCCCAACCTCATTGCCTCGCGTGAGAAGAACCGCCAATTACAAGTTTGGTCCGGTGCCAGTTCTACAGGCGAAGAAGTTTATGACTTGGCCTACATGTGTTTGCGCGGCCTCGAAAAAGCAGGCAAAGCCAGGCAACAACTCGATGGCCAAGTGGTCTTGGAGCAAGGTTGGTCTTTGTTCGTCATGGGCAGCGATGTGTCCAACCAAGCACTTCGTACAGCGCGCGAAGGTGTTTATGGCGAATTGGGCATGGGCTCGTTCCGCAATTTGCCGGCCCACTGGCGCGCCATGTTCGATGATGTCGAAATGGCACCTTCCAATGCCATGCCCGGTGTGCGTTATCACAAGGTTCGCTCATGGGTGAAAAATTGTGTGCGCTTTGAGCGTTTCAATTTGATGAACAGCCGTCCTCCTGTCATGGGCATGGACTTGGTGTTTTGCCGCAATGTGTTGATTTACTTTGACGACACCGTGAAGAAGGCTGTTCAAACCATGTTGGCCCGATCTATTGCGCCCGGTGGCGTTTTGGTGATGGGTGCTTCAGTTCAAATGTTGGTGCCCGAATATTTTGAGCAACGTCTTGGCAATGGTGGCCCGTGGTACATCCGAAACGGGGTTTCCGTATGATCAAACTCTTGATATCGGACGACTCTGCCTTCATGCGAATTGCCATTCGCAAGATGGTCGAGGGTCATGCCGACATCGAAGTGGTGGGCGAGGCTCGTACTGGGCAAATGTGTGTCGAAATGGCAGAAACCCTTCGACCCGACGTCATCACCATGGACGTCGAAATGCCAGTGATGGACGGTCTTGAAGCGACGCGCCAAATCATGGCACGTTGTCCAACACCTATCGTCATGTTGAGTAGCTTGACTGAACGCAACTCGGTCACCACCATCAAAGCTTTGGAGTTGGGCGCCGTTGACTTTATCGCCAAGAAATCTTCATTTGTTCAACTCGACATTGTCAAAATTGGCGATGAACTGGTTGACAAACTGCGTTACTGGGCTAAAAAACGTGCGCGCTTTGCCACTGGCGGCCTCAAACCCGAGCGCAGCAGAATTGATCCAAGCACGCCTGTCTATCAGCGCAAAACAGAAAATCAAGGTGTGCCTGGCCTGATCGTGTTGGGTATTTCAACAGGTGGTCCAGCAACTTTGCCGCAGACCCTCAAGGCGATGGGCAAATTGAAGTGTCCTTTGGTTGTTGCGCAGCACATGCCCCCGATGTTTACCAGCGGCTTTGCCCGACACCTCAGCACAGAAACGGGCCTCAACGTGGTTGAGAGCACCGATGGCATGGAAGCTAAACCTGGCATGGTGATCATCATCAAAGGTGGCTCGGACGCCGTCATACGCGAGCCATTTCCAGGGCGCATCATGTTGTACGAGCGCACCAGCACCGAGGCCAATATTCATCCCAATGCCGACGTTCTGTTTCGCTCTGCCGCCACTGTTTCATGTCCCGTTGTGGCCGTCGTTATGACGGGTATGGGGCGTGACGGCATGGTGGGTGCCCAAGAATTGGTCACGCGAAAGGCTTGTCCTGTACTGGTGCAGTCTCCCGACAGTTGCATCGTCGATGGCATGCCATCGTCTGTGATTGAAGCCGGCTTGGCCACGGCAGTTTTGGATCCCGCTGCGCTTGGCGCAAGGCTGGGCCGCATGGCTGGTGTGGGTGCGTTGTTAAACGCATCCCTTAATTAATTTGTATGAGGTGAATTTAAATGTCTAAGAAAAATATCCTGATCGTTGATGACTCTTTTGTAATGCGTGCCTTGTTGCGCGGCATCATCAGTGCCGACCCAGATTTGGCTGTGGTGGGTGAAGCCACCAATGGCTTGGAAGCACTGCAAACCATCAAAGAACTCAACCCTGACTTGGTTTTGCTCGATATTGAAATGCCACACATGGACGGTATTGAGTGCCTCAAACGCTTGCGTTTGATCAGTAACGTGCCCGTCATCATTGTGTCTTCAGTGGCGCAAACAGGTTCACCACAAGCTTTGGAAACTCGCAAATTGGGTGCAGCCGAAGTGATTGCCAAACCATCAGGCGCCATGAGCCTCGATTTGAACGCCAAGAAGGGTCATGAAATTGTGACTGCTTCACGCAAAGTACTGGGCCTTTGATTTTTACTTTCAAAGTAATCGGTTTTGTTTTTCGTTCAGGTAATTAGCGCTAAAGGGGCACAAGTCAATGTCTGATGACTTTATCGAGACCATATGGGCTCAATATGCAGTAGAAACAGAAGAGCATATTGAGGGCATTGAGGCATTGTTGGTGCGCGCCGATGGCGGCGAATTGTCTGCCGAAGAAATCTCCAGTTTATTTCGCGCTTTCCATTCGCTCAAAGGTTTGAGCCGTGTCATGGAGTTGGGTGCGTTGGAGGCTGTTGCGCACCGTGCAGAAGATTTGCTGGGTTTGGTGCGCGAAGGTGTCACAGGCTTGGACAAGGGCAATGTAGATCTCTTGTTGCGGTCGCTTGATGCCATTAAAGGGCTTCGCGACATTGCTGTGGCTGAACGCTCCGACGGTCAAAAGCCAGATGCATTGTGCAAAGAGTTGGAAGAAGCATTCAAAAAAGCCAATGGCGGTGGCGGTGAAGAGGCATCAGAGCCAGTGGCTGCAAGTGCGGCACCCTCAGCGGCAGCGCCTCAGGCTGAAGCGCCCGCGGCTGCCAGTTCAAGCAGTGCGTCGAAACCTGCCAATGAAACGAAATCTGCGCCCAAACCTGCGCCTAAAAAGCCTGCACCAGAAGCCAAAAAGCTGGTCAAAATTTCTGCCTCTGGCACGGATGAAGATGCGCCAGACGACTTGTCGATTTTTTTGCGTTTGCTAAAAAATGGTCTTCCTATTTTGGAGCAATTGGCATTGTCCATTGCCACCAACGAAGACGCTAAACACATTGTGGCTGTTGCCAACGATGTCAGAAGGCCATTGACATGGATGATTCGTGCTTCTGACAAGCTTGGCTATTTGGGCATCACACGTCGAATCAAAGAGATCAGCGATTCTTTACCCAAAGACGAAAACATCGATCGTCAAGTTGGCGAAAAATTGGTCGACAACATCGTTGCCTTTTTGAGTGATTTGCGGAATTTGGGCGAAACCACTGGCACAGATCTAGGTGGTGAGTCATTGTCACAGGTGCTCAACCGAACTTTGCGCGAAAGCCTTGAGCACGTGCTCAAAGGCATACTCGAAAACATCGATTCATTAGAAGCAAAACCGGATTTTGCGGATGAAGCCTTGGCGTCACAAGTTGCCCAAGAGTTTTCTCGTGTAGAGGCTTATCTCACTTCTTTGTTCTCAGACACACATTGCGATTTGCCTTTGTTTGTCATGGATGCGTACTCGCGAGCGGGTCGTTCCGATTTGAAACTCAATGCGCAGTTTTTGACATTGGCCAAAGAAGCGGTCGCATTTGTACGCGAAGTCTGCCAAAGCAAGGACAAGAAGCCATTGCTCAATGCAGGCATCGCCGCAAAGCAAGAGAGCCTGTCCCAGCAAATCAAAGATGCTGTCTGGGCGCATGACAACGCCAGTGACATGTCTGCCCAGCAAATAGAGGCATTTCACGATGAGTTGGGATTGCAGCCTGAGTTGGCGCAGTTGCTGTCTTCTGAAAACACGCGTGAGTTGAAAGAATTGCTCGACAGCGGCTCGAAAGCATATTTAGTGGTTGCGCACTTAGAGTCTTCCGAGCAAATCGCAACATCTTTCTTGTCTTGGGTCTCTGAAAAAGGACGCATCATCACCAACCGATCTGTCTTTGTGCAGGAAGAGAGTTGGTACGAAATGCTGTTGGTTTCCAAAAGCAGTTTTGAAGAAATTTCTCGCGAAATCAATGATCTCGACGGTGACCAACAACTCATCAGGTTGTTGGGACAATTTGGCGTGAAGAGCGGCCCTGGAAAAATTGAGTACGCATTGGACGAATCTGCTGATGCAACCCCTGCAGAGGAAGTACCTGCACCTATCGCAGCACCCAGCGCAGCACCCAGCGCAGCACCCGTTGCTGTTGCAGTTGAGCCGCTCAGTGCTCAACCTGTCGCTGCCAGCGCCCCACCTGAATCGGTACCTGCGCCCGCAGCAGCAGCGCCCGCACCAGAAGCAACTGCTGCGGCTTCGCCCGCAATTTCAAAACCTGCTCCCGCTGCCGACGCCGCCAAACGTGCACCCGCTCCCGCGGCTGCCGCTGCCAATGTGATTCGTGTGCCAGGCGAAATGCTTGACCAGTTCATGAATCAAATTGGTGAGATGGTTTTGGTGCGAGGCCAGTTGGCGCACGTCATTGCAGATCAAAGAATTCGTGAACAAGCTGTGGCATTACGTCGTTCCAGTGACAGCAGCTCTACAGATCCTGCCGCCATTGCGCAATTTCAGCGTCTCATCGATTTGATTGATGAGCAAAATCGCCGCTTGCAAGAGACAGATGCGCTGATTCAAGGTGCGCTCTCTCGATTGCAAGACAGTGTGATGGGACTGCGTGTGGTGCCTGTTGAGTTGGTGTTCAAACGCTTTCCTCGCATGGTGCGCGATTTGGCGCAAGCACAAGGCAAACAAATTCGCTTGGAATTGACTGGTCAAGAAGTCAAGATTGATAAGGCCATGGTCGAGTCTTTGGCCGATCCTTTGTTGCACATGGTGCGCAACAGCGCCGACCATGGCATTGAAACCATTGCCGAACGAAAACTCACCAACAAGCCAGAAGAAGCTGTCATTCGCATTCAAGCTGAACAACAAGGCAGTCGCATTTTGATTCGGGTGAGCGATGATGGCAAAGGCATTGACCCTGAGCGAGTTCGCCGCAAAGCGGTAGAGCGTGGGCTGGTCAAAGAGGAAGACAGCCTCTTGATGAGTCGCGACGAAATTTTGAAATTCATTTTCAGAGCCGGTTTCAGTACGGCAGATGTGGTCACCGAAACTTCAGGTCGTGGTGTGGGCATGGACGTGGTTCGAACCAACGTGATGCGCCTGGGTGGCAACATCCACCTGGATTCTGAATTAGGCCGCGGTACCATCTTCACCATGCAAATGCCATTGTCTGCAGCTGTGCAAGAAGTGTTGCTGGTCAATACAGCGGGTCAAACTTTGGCCATGCCAGGTCGCTATGTGGCCGAGTTGGTGGAAATCAATGAATCAGACATTCAGACGGTCAAAGGCAGAACAGCCATTACCCTGCGCGGCAACTTCCTGCCAATCGTTCGACTTGAAGAGCTCTTAGGCTTTAAACAAATCAGCGAGGAGCCACACAAGTTTGTGGTGGTCTTGTCTGATGGGCAGCGAACCTTGGGTGTGTCGGTCGACGAATTTGTGGGAAGACAAGAGTTGTTCACCAAAGACATTCACCCTCGCTTGGCAGCTTTGCCTGGCGTGGGCGGCGCTTCAATTTTGGGCGATGGCCGAGTGGTCTTGATTTTGGACGGACCTGCCATTTACCGATTGGCAGAGAACATTGGCACCAAAGCAAAACTGCCTACCTTGCCAAATATGCCCATCGCTGCTTAATCTCCATGGCCATCTATCTCCAAGTTCGCGCAGGTGATCTCCAGTTGTTGGTTGATGCCTTGGGCGTTCACGAGATTTTGAGCCTTGGCGATTTGCCTGTGGGCGGGCAAGGTGAACATGTAGAGTGGCGCCAACAGGTTTTGAACTCTGTGGCCGTTCACTCCTTCTTTGCGCAAGTGCAGGGTGAGCGTTTGATGGGCGTGGTGTACAGCACAACTGAAGGCGATGCTCCCCTCATGCTTGAGGTGGATGAAATTATTGGATTGCGCAACATCGGACCCAACGACTGGTTGCCCATGCCACGGCTTCCTCAAGAAACCATGGTCTTTTTTGATGCCTTGGTGAATGACCTGAAATCTGATGCTCAGGTCTATCGCCTTAGACGTCCATTAGAGGCTTCGCTGTTCCGTTCTGATTTGATGACAACGGATCAGCCGACTGAGTGACGCAAGGCAGTTTGATGCAGAAACGGGTGCCCACACCCATTTCTGATTGGCACTCAATAGAGCCCTGCATTTTGGTAATGATGCTGTGAACCATTGCCAAACCTAAGCCAGTACCTTTGCCCACGCCTTTGGTTGTAAAGAAGGGCTCGAAAATCCTTGGCAAAATTTCGGGTGGAATACCGGTGCCATTGTCGAGAACGTCAATGCCCACAAAACCCTCTGGCAAGTAGCGCGTTTCAATGGTGAGCTTTCCTTTGCGGTGTTCGCCAATGGCATGGCTGGCATTGACGCACAGGTTCACCAAGACTTGCTGCAATGCGCCGCTTTCACCATTCAATAAAATGCGGGAGGGAGAGTCGCCCACCAATTCAAGATTGATGTCGATGCCTTTTAAGCTGGCTTGCAAAAGCGATTGGGTTTCGTCAAGCAAGGGCAGCAATTCAAACAAACTTTGCGCCTCGCCACCTTTTTGATCGTTCTTGGCGTCGCGCCCCAAACTGTTGAGTGTTAGAACGATGTTGTGCGCACGCCCAATGGCTTGCACAATGGCGCTCAGATTTTTTTGTGCCGGTGAATCAGGACCCACCTTCATTTCAACCAACTCAGCATGGCTTTGAATCATGCCCAACAAATTGTTGAAGTCATGCGCCACACCTGCAGCCAATTGGCCAAGCGCATCGAGCTTTTGCGACTGCTCCATTTTCTTGACCATGCGCAAGTTCTCTTCTTCCTTTTCCTTCACATCGCGCACGTCTTTCATAGACAAAACAGCGCCTGTTAAGCGACTGTAGGGGTCTAACAGAGGCGAGGCTGTGAGCAATACGGGAATGATGCTTCCTTCTTCTTGTCTCAAAATTCGCCATTCACGGTTGTGAAGCATTCGAATGGCATAGGCCGACAAAGAATCGAAGTTAGGGATGATCCAAAAAACTGCAGGCGCCTCAAGATCGTCGTTTGGAACCAGCAGTGTGGGCAATTTGAGGGGCAATAAATTGCCTGCACGCCACGAAATGTCAGTAATGTAGGGCTTGGATTTGATGGCCTCCAAACGATCAAGGCGATTGCTGACCATTTCATTCAGTTCTTGAATGGTGTCTGACGCGAAAATATCTGCTTGTGGCGCATCTGAATCGAGGCCAAAGAGTTCGCAGGCAGAGGAGGTGGCCCACATCAATTGACCTGAAGCATCGATGCTCAGCAGGGGAATGGGAATGGCCGGCACTTTGCCATTGCCATGTTGAATTTTGCGAGCCAAGTACAGCATGAGTTCAGGGTAATCAAAAGCAAACCAATCGGTCATGCATTGGTTGCCTTGCTCGCCAGGAAGAACTTCTTCGATGGACACACCGATCACGTTGTCTTTGCGCAGACCTAAGAGCTCCAAGGCCATGGGGTTGACTTCGACCAACTGCCCGCGTCGATCGATGAGAAGAACGCCGTCTTGCATCGCGTCCATGGTCATTTCTTGAAGTTGATTCTGTGCGCGAATCTCTTCACTTTGAAGTTCAATTTTCTTGACAACACGGACAAAGAAGATGGTGGCCGCCACAGCGCCTAAGCTCATCAAAAATGTCAGAAGCAAAGTAATGTTTCGGGTCTCTTGCCAATTGCTCAAGGCCCAATCGGTAGAAGTAGAGACCTGAAGTCGGAGCGGGTAGTTTGGAATGTGGCGCGAGACCACCACATCGTCAGAACTGTTTTCATTGCTGCGAATGAAACTAATTTGCTCAGCCAACTTGGAATCGGCAGGATCACTTTTTGCAGATGTAAACAGCTCGCCAATGCCCTGTGGTTCTCCACCCAGTACTTGCGCTCGAACAAAGTCGTCATCGCCAATCAGAGCGATGTTGCCTTGTGGCCCCAACTTGACAAAGGAGTAAACGCCTTGAAAGTAAGTTGGATTGACAGACGCCACCACCACGCCCACCAATTTTCCATCTTTGTCCAGCAATTTGCGTGAAACTTGAATGGTCCAAAGTTTGGACACTTTGCCCAGCACAGGCTTGCCAATGAAGAGACCACTGGCATTAATTCGCTTGTTGGCCTCGGGCACCATTTCGGGTTGCAAGTGAACACGAATGTGTTCACGGTCGGACAAGTCGGGACGCCCTGATTTCTCGCCTGTGGGGTCTAGGTTGCTACCCAGAAATTGACCCTGTGCGCTGACAATGCTGAATTGCGACAAAATTTCTGGAAACAAACCCGACTCATTGCTCAGGCGAACTGTGTCGACCTGGCTTAAAGCGTTTTCGGGTTTGGAAGCTGCAGAGGTGCTTTCGTTGGCACGCAAAGTCACTTTGTCGATGATGGACAACACGCGGGTGGTTTGCTCTTGGAGGACCCGTGTGATGTTGTTACTTTCTTGTAATTGATTGCCAATGGCGTCATGGTGCAATGACTTCAGGCCCAGAAGAACTGCCAACCAAACCGCCATCAAAATGATGCCCAAAATAGCCCAAATGGTGCCGCCTAAATTGGAAAGGTTTTTTTGGGGTGTTGAGTAAGAAATGGGCATGATGCGAAGGAGAAATCCAATGGCAAAAACAAGAGGTACAGCATACCAAAGAAGTGCCCAAAATTAGCTGTTGGACCTATAGAGAGGGCTGCCTTTGGCCACTATTTGTGGGCAATAACAGCTTTTGGAAATTCTGTACTTATTCTGGACTGTTCAAGACTGTTTGATGGCCGCCAAGATGCGTTGGTGAAGTTCGTTGTCAATGTCTTCAGGTTTCATCTGGCTTTCAATGACCCCAGGGCCAGCGGCCAAAGTCAAGACCTGTAATTGAGACACCAGCAAGCGCCATTGGTATGCAGCCAAATCTGGGTGCACTCTGGGGTCTAAGACCACAGCCGAGCTTTGTCGACGCTCCTCTTTTTTCTTTTCCTGGATGGCTTCGCGCGCCTCACGCGTTAGTCTCTGTATATCCTCGTGAGACAGGTGCAAGCGTTCAGTTTCTTGGGCCACCATAGCCCGTGCCTTCGGGTCTAACTCGCCATGCTCAAAAGCATGCAACAACTTGTGTTTGAAGTTTTCTCTGTCGATGCGCAGCTGGTCGGTGAAAGCTGACGCCAGCAGGCCCGCTGGAATTGCAAAAATACCGATGCCAACCAAAGCCAAAACCACGGTAAGTGCTCGCCCCATTGGGGTGATGGGGGAGATATCGCCATAGCCTACAGATGCCAAAGTGACGACGGCCCAATAGATTGATTGTGGGATGTTTTCAAACTTATCTGGTTGCGCATCGTGTTCGAATAAAAAGCCCAAACTCGCTGTTAAAACGACCAACAGCAGCATGACAAAAATAGACGCAAAAATCACTTGCCATTCACGACGTACGACTTTGTAAAGTGTTTCGACGGCAGATGTGTAGCGCGTGAGTTTGAGCAATCGCAACAACCTGAACACCCGAAGAAAGCGCAGGTCTAGTGCAGTTGATACAAAGTGTTCAAGCAAGAACGGCAAGATGGCTAACAAATCAATGATACTTTGGCCCGCTTTAAAGTGCGAAAAATGCGGAGAAAAGTTTTTCTTGTATTTGGGGTTTTCTGGTGCTGTGTAAAGCCGTGCAATGTATTCCAAAGTGAAGATGGAAAAGGCCATGGCATCAATGATGAAAAACTCAGCCGACAAATGCTGGTGGACAGATTGCACCGACTCCAAAACCACACACACAATGGACAACAAAACCCAAAACATGATGAAGTTGTCAACATAAACATGCAAGCGGCCAGAATGACCCGTGGCTTCGAGCAAGGCAAACAACTTGTATCTAAAATCACGGCCTTTGTTGAGTGCTTTGAACTCTTGCCAGGCAGGAACCACATAGCGCGTCAACTTGAAAATTCGCATCAATCGAAGCAAACGCAATGCCCGCATCATCTCGACATCTGAACTGACAAATCCTGCAAAATAAAACGGTGCAATGGCCAACAAATCAATCAATGCATAGAAACTGAAGGCGTACCGCAAACGAGGGAATCGCTTGCCAGAAAACTCAGGATCGTAGGGGGCCGTGGCCAACCTCATTAAGTATTCGAGTGTGAAAATAGCGACGACCATCACATCGAAAACATGAAAGGCCCATTCGCGTCCAACGTAGATAGACCCAATGTTTTCGGCAACGATGGCCATCACGCTGATGATGATGAGCCAAGCAATACCGTTTTCAAGTTTTCTTTGATACCCCTCAGAAAATTGGTCATCAAACAGCCATTGATAAGTCAGTGACAGTATGTTTGGCTTGTGTGGGCTGTGTGCGGGGTTGGGCGCTGGATGGGGCATGATTGCATTTTTTCAGGATTGATCGTGCGTATTTTCAAGCCTGAGCCTGTCTGCTGACTTGCTTCAGAAGTTCATATACGGCGTCAGCGCTTTGGGTGTCTAAGTTGTCGGTAGGTTCATTTTCCAGCAAGAGTGCATGAAATTTTTCAGCAAATTTGCTGCATCAAATCTTTACCCAGAATACCTTGAAGTTTTCCTTGTTCGGCTTGGCGCACCAAGCTCACAATGCGTGCGTTGCATGGTGCCGTACTTCCTAAGGACTTGGCCAGATCGACCACGGCGCCATTCAGATCATCAACTTCTGTGGTGCGATTGTGTTGCAAGTCTTCCCACATTGAGGATCTGGCTTTGTCATCTATTTGCAGCATGCTGGCCGCTAATCTTTTGAAGATGAAATTGGGCAAGCGCAAAATGCTTGGCAGCAATGAAGGCGATACTTTAGAGACTTTGGCAGGGGTGATGCCAGCGAGTTTGAGGACTTGTATGGTTTCATCCATCAGGCATGCCAAACACTGACGGTATTTGCGGTCTGACAACTCTTGTTTGAGCGGTAAATTGGACAGTGCATTGACCGCATTGTTGAGGTTCAATATCAACTTACCCCATTGCACTTCCTCAAATTTTGCAGCTTGTGTCACAGCAAGCCCAGCTTGTTCAAAGATGGGCAAGAAAGGTGCCCATGCATCATGGCTTTCTGCCCACAAGTGTCCATCAGTGCCGCAATGCAAATGACCATTCTCCAAGGTCACCACATTGAAGGGCACCATGCCTGCAATCACATTGAGATGGGGTAATCGATGTGCAAGTTTCTTGGCATTGCCTACGCCGTTTTGAAAACTGACCACGGTTGCGTTGGGCTTGGCATGCTTAAGAATCAACTCTGCAGCGGTGTGCGTGTCTTTGCCTTTTACCGTGACCAATACCAGGTCAGCCAACTGCAGGACGGAGGGGTCAGTGACAAATTGAATTTGCTCAGGTTTGAGCATCAATTTTCTTTGATGCAAATCCGTCAGGGTATAGCCATGCACCTGGACGGCATCAAGTGCCCTCTGTCGTCCTAACAGCGTTACCCTAGCGCCCGAGCCGGTCAGCCACCCACCGATGTAGCCACCGATTGACCCCGCGCCTAAAACGATAATTTGAGGTGCATCGCTCTCTGGAGTGCTTGTTGGGTTGCTCATGATTTTTGGGGTGCTGGTTTGGCATCAAATCCAAAGCAAGGGCGTCCATCTGAGTTCAATACTTGAATGCAGGGCAAAATTTGTGACTTGAAGCCTAGTAACTTGCAGCTGTAGGGCATTTTGGGGTCCCAGCTGGTGGCGAAGTGCTTGCACTTCCAACAATTAACTTGTCCAAGAGAAGAGGGTGTGGTCACCATGATGGGGCTGTTGTGCTTTACAAATGGATCATAAAGAAAAAAGGCTCAAAGCTTGTCCAGTCTATTTATATCTGCAAATTTCTGAGGCTTGACTTAATATTCACTCATTCTCAAGTGAAGGACGGACCATGAAGCCAGAATCTCCAATTGAATCTCAACTTGACATCGATCCCCGCATTTATGCTTTGTACGACGAGTACTGTCATGGCGCCATGGACCGACGTGAATTCCTTGCCAAAGCTGCCGCATTGGCGGTGGGGGGCATGGCCATGGCGCAAGCTTTGTTTCCTCGGTACGCCAATGCACAAACCATCTCTTTCACAGATGCCCGCATCAAAGGCAGGTATGTGAAATATGCATCACCAGGCGGCACGTCTGGCGAGATGAAGGGGTATTTGGTGCAACCCACCTCGACCACAGCGACTCAATTCCCTGCGGTCTTGGTGATCCATGAAAATCGTGGTTTGAACCCTTACATTGAAGATGTCGCTAGGCGATTGGCCGCGGCTGGGTATTTGGCATTGGCGCCCGATGGGCTGTACCCAGTCGGTGGGTATCCTGGCAACGACGAAGAAGGAAAACTCCTGCAGGACAAACTGAATCCTGCCCAATTGCGAGCCGACATGCTGAACAGCGCCAAGTTCTTAAAAAACCATGCACTGTCTTCCGGTAAGTTGGGTGTGACGGGCTTCTGTTGGGGCGGTGGCATGACCAGCGACATTGCCGCAACGCTGAGTGATGATGTGAGGGCAGGTGCACCTTACTATGGCGTGTCGCCTTCAACAGAAAAAGTGGCCGGCATCAAAGCCGAGTTGGTCTTGCATTTTGCTGAAACCGATCCTCGCATCAATGCCACTTGGCCTGCTTTTGAAGCCGGCT
>JACCEA010140092.1_pt1 | contig 33171 bp, 31 predicted proteins | sample 7449851 | NCBI WGS metagenome assembly JACCEA01 (sample SAMN15323453, study PRJNA562643) | freshwater metagenome | isolation source: river surface water | place: USA:Blue River Watershed | collected 2017-08-18 | reverse complement strand
TAAAAACCACTTACGGTATTCCTGTTTTTCAGGATAATGAAGGAATGTCTAAATATCAATTATTAGTTAGTTTTCCTCAAAAAAATAAATTCGTATTTTCTTCTTTAATTGGAATTTCGAGTTTGTCCTTATTGTTCACTTTGGTTATTGTGTTAACGTATTCAAGTGCGTTGAATCAATTGATCAAGCAGAAACAAATTTCAGAAATCAAAACCGATTTCATTAACAATATGACACATGAGTTTAAAACACCTATAGCTACCATTAATTTAGCTTTAGATGCTATTAAGAACCCAAAAATCATTGAAGATAAAGAAAAAGTGCAGCGTTATCTTCAAATGATTAAAGAAGAAAACAAACGTATGCATGCTCAGGTTGAAAATGTATTACGAATTTCGAAATTGGAAAAGAATGAGTTAGACATTTCTAAAGAGCCAAGAGATGTAACTGAAATTATTGAAGATGCGATCGAACACGTTAGTTTAATAGTAGAAGATAGAGAAGGTTTAGTTCACCAGCATTTTAATGCACAACGAAGTACGATTTTATTAAACGAAGTGCATTTTACCAATGTATTAGTTAACGTGCTAGATAATGCTATAAAATATTCACCAAATGCACCAGTAATTGATGTTTTTACTGAAAATATAAAAGACTTTATCTTGATAAAAATACAAGATCAAGGTGCCGGAATGAGTAAAGTAGCGCAAAAAAGAGTTTTTGAAAAATTCTACCGTGAACATACGGGAGATTTACATAATGTAAAAGGTCATGGGTTAGGATTAGCCTACGTAAAACAAATAGTTGAAGACCACAACGGTCAAATATTTGTAGAAAGTGAAAAAGGGAAAGGAAGTACCTTTATCATTAAAATGCCATTAATAAATTAAAATATACATACAATTACTATGGAAGCAAAGAAAATATTATTAGTTGAAGACGATCCAAACTTCGGTGCGGTTTTGAAAGATTATTTAATGATAAATGATTTTGAAGTTACGTTGGCTAAAAACGGAATGGAAGGTTTTGAAAAATTCAAAAAAGACACCTACGATTTGTGTATTTTAGACGTGATGATGCCATACAAAGATGGATACACTTTAGCTAGAGAAATTCGCGAGAAAAATCAAGAAGTGCCTATCATCTTTTTAACTGCCAAAACATTAAAAGAAGACGTACTAAAAGGATATAAAGTTGGTGCTGATGATTATTTGAATAAACCATTTGATTCTGAAGTACTTTTGATGAAAATCAAAGCAATTATTCAAAGAAAAGCATCAGAAGTAAAACCAGATACGACTAAATTTGAGTTCGAAATAGGTAAATTCCACTTGAATTCTAAATTACGTTTCTTAACGTATCCAGGTCAAGAGCCAATTAAATTATCACCAAAAGAGTGCGAATTATTAAAAATGTTAGCACTTCACGAAAATGATTTAATGCCAAGAGAATTAGCTTTAACTAAAATTTGGAGAGATGACAACTACTTCACTTCAAGAAGTATGGACGTTTACATTGCTAAATTGAGAAAATTCTTAAAGCAAGATGAAAACGTAGAAATCTTAAACATTCACGGTGAAGGTTTTAGATTAGTAATCAAAAAATAATAAAAAAAGTCCTGAAATATTTCAGGACTTTTTTTATTCAATTATTTCTAAAGCATAACAAATCTTATCGTCTTTAGAAATAATGTACTTATTTTCATTTTTCGAAATCACCGCCTCATCGTTCCAATTCAATTCTTTTAAGAAATTCATTTCAAAACCTTTTATGTGCTGTTTTAAGACAAATTTTCTATCCATAGTATTCAGGCACCATTCCAAGTATTTTACGTTGTTAGCATGATTTACGATATCTAAATCTGATAATTGCACTTTATAATCCAATACCTTTTCAAACGGAACATCTAAATTAATACGCTGCACCGATTTTTCAGTAGCGCTGTGTTCTGGATATTTGATGAAATGATCGTGAGGTAAAGCTAAATTTTCTGGGCGTCTAATTTGGGTATTTAAAACAGCCCAATAGGTTTCGCAACCCACTAATTTTTCATCACCGCGATACAATTCTAAACAACGTGTAGAACGTGAATTTTCTAACGATTTAATCCAAGTTTTTACCGTTACTTTTTCTTTCCATTTCGGTAAGCTAATGATTTCTAAACGCATTTTGCTCATTACCCAAGCTTGATGATGTTCTTGCATATCGCTAAAACTAATCCCACCTAAATCGGCATGAATTCCCGCTGTAATTTGAAAAATATTACACAAATCAGTATATTTCAACAAACCATTTGGATAGCATTGCAGAAAATTGATTTCGTATTCTTGTTCTAAAATAGAAGTAAAATTGGGAGAAATGGACATAAAAAAATTATGAATTATGAATTATGAATTATGAATTATGAATTATGAATTTTTGATTTTATAGAACTGATAATCTCTTTTCTATCTGCCAAATAATCAAACCAAATCACATTTTCTGTTCGTTTAAACCAAGTGATTTGTCTTTTTGCAAAACGTCTCGTATTCATCTTGATTTGTTCGATGGCAAACTCTAAAGTTGTTTTTTCATCAAAATAATCGAATAATTCTCGATAACCAACAGTTTGTAACGCATTCAAATGTTTATTTGGACACAAAGCTTGTGCTTCGGCTAAAAGTCCTTCATTTAGCATGATATCAACGCGTTGGTTGATTCTGTTGTACATGATTTCTCGGTCGGCTTCTAAACCAATGATGATAGGAGTGAAGTTTCTTTCGTTTTTTCGTTTTCCAATAAAACTCGAATACGGTTTTCCACTTCCAATACAAACTTCTACAAAGCGTTTCATACGTTGTGGATTTTGTAAGGTTTGCGGATTTTCAGTTTGTAACTTTTGGTAATATTCCGAATCTAATTTTTGGAGTTGCTCTTGCAAATATTCAATTCCTAATGCATCATATTTAGCATTAATTTCAGTTCGAACCGATTCATCAATATCTGGAAAATCATCAAATCCTTTCAAAACAGCATCGACATATAATCCAGAACCACCTACCATAATTTGAATGTTATTTTTCTGAAATAATTCATCCAATTTAGCCAAAGCTTCTTGTTCAAAATCACCAACAGAATAACTTTCAAAAATCGATTTATTCTGGATAAAATGATGGGTTGAGGCAGCTAATTCTTCGTCACTCGGAACAGCGGTGCCAATTTTCATTTCTTTAAAAAACTGACGACTATCGCACGAAATAATATCGCAACCAAAATGTTGTGCTAAAGCAATACTTAATGCTGTTTTTCCAATGGCAGTTGGACCAATAATCGTAATTAGGTAATTCATTTTATAATTCGCTTCCGCAATCTTGACAAAATTTTGCGTTAATTAAGTGTTCATGACTACCACAGTTTTGGCAAACTTTTTTGTCACTTTCTCTTGTTTTAGGTGAGTTTTTTGCAATTTCAGCGGTAATAATTCCGGTAGGAACGGCAATGATTCCATAACCCATAATCATTACAAATGAGGCAATAAATTGTCCCAAGGGTGTAATAGGAGTAATATCGCCAAATCCAACAGTAGTTAAAGTTACAATGCACCAATAAATTGAAACGGGAATACTGGTAAAGCCAGCTTCATCTCCTTCCACAACATACATCACAGAACCAATGATGATACAACTTATCAAAATAAAGTACATAAAAACTAAAATACGACCACGACTTGCAATAATCGACTCTCGTAGATGCACCGACTGACTTGAAAATTGAGGATGGTTTAATATTTTGAATAATCGCAATAGTCGTAAAGCTCTAATAACAGTGAAAACACTCGTTCCTGTTACAAAAAAGGACAAATACATGGGTAAAATCGCTACCAAATCGATAATTCCGTAAAAACTTAAAATGTAATTGATGGGTTTTTTAATCGTGATGATTCGTAAAATGTATTCAATTGTGAAGAAAATCGTAATAATCCATTCCGAAACTAATATGAAAGTATGGTATTTTCCATCGAATTCTTTTACGGTTTCCAACATTACTAAGACAACGCTCAGTAAAATCAATCCCAAAAGAATTAAATCGAAAAGTCTTCCTGCAACCGTATTGGTTCCGTAGATAATGATGTGAGCTTTTTGTTTGAAAATCTCGTATTTCGACTTAACTTCATTCATAAAAACAAAGTTAAACAATTAAAATTGAATAATCTTATATACTTTGTGTTTGCGTAAATAGGTCTGAATAATCGTTTTCGTATCGCGATTGTGTTGCATTGGAATGATGATGTTTTTCAAAATTTCAATGTTGTTTACTTGGTAATTCAAATCGTAAAAACAATAGCCTTTGTAAATACCATTTTCAATCAAAACAGCTGTTCTTTCATCATAAGTTCTGCCTCGGTCGAGAATTACCATATTATTGTTTTCAAACGAGTTCTCTTCAATGAATTCCAAAACTCTTTCGTTGTAACTTTCAGGGTTTTCTTCACCCAAACAAGCTCCATTACATTCTTTGATTTTGTATTGAAAACATCCGTTTTGAGTATCATATAAACCATTGATTTTCTGGCACAAATTGTATTTCTCCGTTATCTTAAAAAGCGCATTTTTGCCTTCCTGAAGTGATGTAAAAGAGGTGATTTCTTTCTTTCTTCCATCAGCTTTTTCAACGGTTAAAGCGATGTAACCTTGTTCGTTTTTATGTTGATACAACGCATATTGGAAAATACTTTTGCGTTGGGCTCTGTTATAAATCGGTTTGTTGATTTTAATTTCTTCGCTTTCCTTTAAAAGTGCGATTAATTCGCTTCCCGTTTCTTCAAAAGTCACGGCAAAAACATCACGTTGGATTTTTTTACTTTTACTCGAAGTTCCTGTGAAATGTTGGTTGACACGTTTTTTGATGTTTTTACTTTTCCCGATGTAAATCAAATCGCCTTTTTCATTGTGAATGTAGTAAATACCTGTTTTTGAAGGTAAATTCTCCACAATATCTAACAATTTAGGCGACATTCCCGATTTAATTTCGGTTTTGATAAAGCTTTTTACGATTTCTTTCTCGATGTCTTTTACCAACAACATTTTGAATAATTTCACAGTAGCCAAAGCATCACCACTAGCACGATGTCTATCTGCCATAGGAATTCCAAGCGAACGCACCAATTTTCCCAAACTATACGATTCTTGACCCGGAATTAACTTTTTTGCTAATTCTACCGTACAAAGCGTTTGTTTTTTAAAATCAAATCCTAAACGTCTGAATTCGGTTTTTAAAATACGATAATCGAATGAAGCATTATGAGCCACAATTACGCATCCTTCGGTAATTTCGATAATTCTTTTGGCTACTTCATAGAATTTGGGAGCACTTCTGAGCATTGCATTGTTAATCCCAGTCAATTTTACCACAAAGGGTTGAATTGGCTTCTCAGGATTTACCAAACTGATGAATTGGTCCACAACCTCATGACCATCAAATTTATAAATGGCGATTTCGGTAATACCTTCTTCATTGTATTGTCCTCCGGTGGTTTCTATGTCGATGATTGCGTACAAAAAAAGTGATAAGTAATTAGTGAATAGTGATTAGTCTTTTTTATGTCTATTTTCTTTTATCTGCTGCCAAAGATACTACTTCCAATTCGAACCATCGTACTTCCGCATGAAATTGCGAGTTGATAATCGCCCGACATGCCCATTGAGAGAGTGTTCAGTTGACAGTGTTGAGTGTTCAGTGTTTTGTATTTATCAAAAATCGTTTTTAGATTTTTGAATTCTTTTTCGATTTGGTTTTGGTTTTCTGTGAAGGTTGCCATTCCCATTAAACCAACGATTTTGATGTTTTTATAGTTTTCTTTATTATGCTGAATTTCATTAAGAATCTCATCTAATTCTTGTTCGTCTAATCCAAATTTACTTTCTTCTTCCGCGATAAACACTTGTAACAAACAATCAATTACACGATTATTTTTAGCCGCTTGTTTGTTGATTTCTTGCAATAATTTTAAACTGTCCACACCGTGAACCAAACTCACATAAGGCGCCATGTATTTGACTTTATTGGTTTGCACATGACCAATCATGTGCCACTCGATGTCTTTTGGCATGACTTCCCATTTATCAGTCATTTCTTGGATTTTGTTTTCTCCAAAAATACGTTGGCCAACATCATACGCTTCCATTAAATCCGCTACAGGTTTGGTTTTTGAAACCGCAACTAAGGTAACGTGAGCTGGAAGTTGGGATTTTATGTTATTGAGGTTTTCAGCTATATACATGAATCTTGTAAATTTAATTGAATATGAATTTTACCATTTTCTTTATTCGGAATATAAAATTCTATACTATCTCCGTCTATTTTTAAATTTGCTTTAAAATTTGGACCTTTATTTTTGTTATCAAAAGGGATAAACATTCTTCCCATATCACTTTGAAATAGATAACCAAAAAAGATATCATAACATTTTTTTGAAGAACAATTGTATCCAACTAAATTGTTTTTTATTTCAATTGATATAATTGAATACTCTGTCGAAATATTTTGATTTTTTAGAAAAAGGATTAACTTGTTATTGTCTCTAAATAATACCTCTTCATATTTATTACCGTCAATAATAACAGTATAATTTTTTACTTTTTCTAAAATAATTGCATTTCCTGATAGATTTGTTATAACTATTGGCTTATAGTTACATAAAACTATTACAAAAACAATAATGGAAAGTATTATTAGAGCTATAATCTTCTTCATTTTTTCACTTTATGAGATTTCTCCTCCGTCGAAATGACAAAGTTGTGTCTTTTTTCTTTTTTCTTGCTTCTTTTCTCTAAAAAATTACAATTCATACACCACCAAACCACTTCTAAACTTCGGTTCGATATACGTTGATTTAGGAGGCATGATTAAGTTGTTATCAGCTAATGCTTTGATTTCGTTGATGTCGGAAGGGTAGAGCATGAAGCCTACTTCAAATTCGCCTTCGTCGATTAAATCTTTTATGACGGATATCGATTGCTTTCCTGGAATGTAATCAATACGTTCGTCGTTTCTTAAATCTTCGATTCCTAGTAAAGGGAAAAGGACTTTGTCGTATAAAATTTGGGCATCTAAATTGTCTAAAATAGAAGCTTGCTGGTGATTTTCTTTTTTGTAGAACAACGCATAAAAACTTCCGTCTAAGTACATCCCAAATTCAAACTTATTTTGAGGTTTCCAAATTTCTTGGTCTTTTGCTATGATGACGAAATGTTCTGATAATTTTTTAATGAAAATTTCTTTCGACAAACCATTCAAATCGCGAATTAATCGGTTGAATTCGTAAATTTTGACATTACTTTCAGCAATTAAGAAACTCATGAAATAATTCAGATTTTCGTTACCTAAATGTTTGTCTTGTTTGTACAACAATTCCGCTGAAGCCGAACGATGATGTCCATCCGCAATATATAAATTCGGGATGTTTTCAAAATGTTCTTGTAACCAATCGACTTCACTTTGTGTGTCAATTTTCCAAAGCGTGTGTTTTTCTTTGTTGGTCGTCGAATATTCGTAAACCGGTTTGCTCTGTTTTCGCAACGCAATAAACGTATTGATTTCCACACTATCAGGATAGGTAATCAAAACGGGTTCTGTGTTAAAATTCGTTTGATGCAAATAATCTTTGAATAATTCTACACGGTATTGCAGCGTATCTTCGTGTTTTTTGATGACGTTATCTTGGTAATCTTTCACCGAAGTTCCAGCAATAATTCCAGTAAAAGTCTGTCCTTTAGACTGAATTTCATACAAATAGAAAACAGGATGTTCTTCTTCAATAAGAATTTGATCGTGTTTGAAATCTTGATATTTATTAGCAACGGCTTTAAAACGTTTTTCCAATGACACTTTTTGCGCATTGGCATAAGCAGGATGAATTACATGCAAAAACGAATACGGATTAAAATCCAACCAAGCAGCAAGCTCAGCCGAACTATAATCGTCATACGTTCTACAGGTTACTAATGCCACTTTATCTGGCGCTGGACGTACTGCTTTGAAAGGTTTTATTTTGGCCATATTTTTAGTGAAAAGTGATAAGTGAAAAGTGATAAGCAAGTATACTTTTTACTTATCACTTTTTACTTTTTACTTTGAAAATTGCTTTGCAACTTTCTCTGCTTTTTTGCTTTCTGAGTAATCGTAGAATCCTTCTCCTGATTTAACTCCTAATTTTCCTGCCATTACCATATTTACTAATAACGGACATGGCGCATATTTTGGATTTTTGAATCCGTCGTACATTACGTTTAGGATAGATAAACAAACGTCTAATCCTATGAAGTCGGCTAATTGTAATGGTCCCATCGGGTGTGCCATTCCTAATTTCATAACCGTATCGATTTCGTAAACACCACCAACACCGTTGTATAACGTTTCGATAGCTTCGTTAATCATTGGCATTAAAATTCGGTTAGCAACGAAACCTGGATAATCATTAACTTCTGTTGGTGTTTTTCCTAATTTCACAGATAAATCCATGATGATTTTCGTAACTTCATCTGAAGTGTTGTAACCACGGATAATTTCCACCAATTTCATAATCGGCACCGGATTCATAAAGTGCATTCCAATAACTCTTTCTGGATGAACAACATTAGCTGCAATTTGTGTAATTGAAATTGAAGAAGTATTCGTTGCTAAAATTACGTTATGATCACAAACTTCGCTTAATTGTTTGAAGATATTGAATTTCAATTGTACGTTTTCTGTAGCGGCTTCTACTACTAAATCACAACCTACAACACCATCTTTAACGTCAGTATACGTGATAATATTCCCGATAGTTTTGTGTTTGTCTTCTTCGGTGATACTTCCTTTTGCTACCATTCGGTCAAGGTTAGCGGCGATAGTTGCCATTCCTTTTTCTAATGATTTTTCTGAAATATCGATTAATTTTACGGTAAATCCGCTTTGCGCGAAAGTATGAGCAATTCCGTTACCCATAGTTCCTGCTCCGATTACTGCGATTGTGTTCATTTTTATTTTAGGTTTGTTTGGTTTTTATTTTCTTGCATTCATACACTCAATAATCTGATACGCCACACGAAGTGCTTCTGTACCATCTTCTAAAGTTACGATTGGAGTGGTGTTGTTATTGATAGCATCCGCGAAAGTTTCTAATTCGTCCAAAATGGCGTTGTTAGCATCCACTTGCGGATTATCAAAATAGATTTGTTTTTTAACGCCTTCAGCATTTTGTAAAATCATGTCGAAATCGCCTGGAACTTCGGGTGCGTCTTTCATGCGAACTACTTCGCATACTTTATCTAAATAATCTACTGAAATGTAAGCGTCTTTTTGGAAGAAACGCGATTTTCTCATGTTCTTCATCGAGATTCGGCTCGAAGTAATGTTGGCTACACAACCGTTTTCAAATTCGATACGGGCATTTGAAATGTCTGGAGAATCAGAAATTACAGCAACACCACTTGCATTAACTGATTTTACTTTCGATTTTACAACACTCAAAATGGCATCAATATCGTGAATCATCAAATCCAAAACTACTGGAACATCTGTACCACGAGGATTGAATTCCGCCAAACGATGTGTTTCAATAAACATTGGATTGTTGATTTTATCTTTCACAGCAGTAAAAGCTGGATTGAAACGCTCAACATGACCAACTTGTCCTTTTACGTTGTGTTTTTTTGCTAAAGCAATGATTTCTTCGGCTTCAGCAACGGTGTTTGAAATAGGTTTTTCAATAAAAATGTGTTTTCCAGCTTCGATAACTTGTTTCGCACATTCAAAATGTTGCATCGTTGGTGTTACAATATCTACTACATCAACTGCAGCGATTAAGTCGGCAATAGAATCGAATTTTTTATAACCAAATTCGGCTGCTACTTTGTTGGCATTTTCTTCAAAAGCGTCGTAAAAGCCAACTAATTCATATTTTTCAGATTGATTTAATAATCGCAAATGTATTTTCCCAAGGTGACCTGCACCTAAAACTCCCACTTTTAGCATAAAAAATTAATTTTATCAAAAGTACGATTTTAGTTGAAAGTGCAAAAAATTAAATTTGAAACTTCTGAAAAAAGTTAGTTTATTTTCTGATTTGTTTTTTGAGATTTTAAAGCTATTTTTACCCAGACAAAATCATCCCAAATTGAAAGATACTAATAAACATCAAGGACTTAGAAATCAGTTGGTAAAGCAACTGGAAGAAAAAGGAATTACCGATAAAAACGTGTTAGCGGCTATTGGAAAAATTCCGCGTCATTTTTTTTTGGATTCGAGTTTTGAAGATTTTGCATACCAAGATAAAGCTTTTCCGATAGGTGCTGATCAAACTATTTCGCAACCTTATACAGTGGCTTTTCAATCGCAATTATTAGAAGTTCAAAAAAATCATAAAATATTAGAAATTGGAACTGGAAGTGGTTATCAAACTGCTGTTTTGTTCACATTGGGAGCTAATGTTTATTCAATAGAACGCCAAAATCAATTGTTTAAAAAGACGTCTCTTTTGTTGCCAAAATTAAATATTCGACCTAAAAAGTTAATATTTGGTGATGGTTATAAAGGATTGTCTGAAGCCGCTCCTTTTGATAGTATTATTGTTACTGCTGGAGCTCCATTTATTCCGCAACCTTTAATGGCGCAATTAAAAATAGGAGGAAGGTTAGTGATTCCTGTTGGTGAAAAAGAGCAAATCATGACGTTATTGATTCGTAAAAACGAAACGCAATTTGAAAAACACGAATTTGGTGATTTTAGATTTGTTCCTTTATTAGAAAACAAAAACTAATTAGCGAAGATTCGTTAATTTTTGTTTTAAAACTTCTAATTCATCTAAGATGGAAGTAATTTCTTTTTCTTTGGATGAATTGCCAACTTCAATACCTTTTTCTTGAAGAATTTCGGTAATAGCTTGAATCGCAAAAGGATTCAAATCGAAATTATGGTCGAGTTTTACTTTATACCAAGCGACTAACAACGGTTTTAAATCGATTTCTAAAATTTGAGCAAGCGTTTGCACTTGTTTTTTGGTTGGAATACGAAATCCGTTTTCAAACTTACTAATCAAAGCTTGGTCGATTTTTGCAATTTCGGCTAACTTCCTGGTTGAAAGTTCTTTATCTATTCGGCCTTGTTTTAAAATTTCTTTCATAAAGTATGATTAGAAACTTTTCTTGATTCGGTCTAAATCGCGTTTGGTATCTTGCTCTTTTAACGATTCGCGTTTGTCGTAATTCTTTTTACCCCGACATAGTGCAATATCCAATTTAGCTAATCCTTTTTCATTGGTAAACAAACGAAGCGGAACAATGGTTAGTCCTTTATTATCCGAATCTTTATCGAGTTTTTTTAGTTCGCGTTTATTCAATAATAATTTACGTTCACTTTTTGCTTTATGATTGTAATGAGTTCCATACAAATATTCCTCAATGTGTGAATTAATCATAAATAACTCGCCATCATGAAATTCGCAAAAACTTTCAGCAATAGAAGCTTTTCCCAGACGAATTGATTTGATTTCGGTTCCGGTTAAAACGATTCCAGCGGTGTATTTGTCTAAAATTTCGTAATCGAATTTAGCTCTTTTATTAAGTATGTTAACGGTCTTTTGCATATAGACTACAAATGTAAATCAAAATTATAGCATTTTAAAATGATAATTAGAGATTAATAATTTTCAAACAATGATTTATATCAGTTTTTACGATTTTACATCTAAATATCTTTGACTCATAATTTTAAACTTAATAAAATGAGAAAAATAGTTTTTGCTTTAATGGCAATGTCTTTGATGACAGTAAATTTTGTAAATGCACAAGATAAAGATGAAAAGGTAAATGATTTTAAAAGATGGCAAGTTCGTTTAAGAGCAGTAGGTGTAACTCCAGATGAAAGTGCTAAAATTGGTGTAATAGGTGGAGATGTTGCTATCTCGAATGCTTTAATTCCAGAATTAGATTTTACTTATTTCTTTACTGAACATTTTGCTGCCGAATTGATTTTGGGAACTGCAAAACACGATGTAAAAGCAATTAATACTGCTGCTGGTAATGTAGATTTAGGTAGTGTGTGGTTATTACCTCCAACATTAACGGCTCAATATCATTTTTATACATCGGATAAAAAAGTTTTCAAGCCTTATATTGGAGCAGGTGTAAATTATACATTGTTTTACAATGTTAAATCAGGTGATGTTGCTGATGTAAAATATGATAATGCATTAGGATATGCAGCTCAATTGGGGTTTGACTTAATGTTAAATGATAAGTTTTTCATAAACGTAGATGCAAAAAAATTGTTTTTAAACACAGATGTTACAGTTGATGCATCAAATTTAGCTCCTGGTTTAAGTATTCCTGCTAAAGTAGATATCGACCCTTGGTTATTTGGAGTTGGAGTAGGTATGAAATTTTAAGTGTTATTGGTTAGTTTATAAAAAAAGAGGATGATAATTCATCCTCTTTTTTTATTTATTATGGTTAAATTTTTAAATTAGTAATTCTTTTTATTAACTTTATAGTATTAAACTAATAAATTAATTATGAACTCAATATTTGAATTGATAGATAAAGAATCTATTACACATTTGAATTTTCCTCAAATTGATGTACTCAAAGACAAGGAAGAAATGATTGCTAGGATAAATGATTTGGATAGAGCGCTTTCACTTGGAAATTTAGAACACTTAAAAATTAAAATTTATTTTGAAGATGATACTTCTAAAAAAGTGGTTGAAACAACTATTTGGGGAGTTACTGAGGAACGAGTAATATTAAAGCAAGGAGTTGTAATTCCAGTAAAAAGAATACATAAAATTATTTAATTTAAAATCTGACTATATATGAAAAAAATCGCTCTTTTGGGTCTATCCCTATTATTTACATTGGGTTCTGTAGCACAAGAATCTAAAACAATTAAAGAAGCTAAAAAAGCTTCAATAGAAAAAATTGAAAAGAATAAAAAAGAAGCTGAAAAGAAAAAGAAAGAATTAGAAGAAAAAGTAACTAAAGTAAAAAAAGATTCTAAATCAAAAGTGGATGAAACTTCTGCAAAAGGAAAAGCTACAGCATCAACTTCAAAAGCTAAAGCTATTGCAAAGCAAGAAGAAGCTAAAGCAAAAGTTGATGCAAAAAAAACAGACACTAAGGCTAAAGTAGAAACAAAAAAAGCGGAAGCTAAAACTAAAGTGAAGAAGACTGAAGCTGAAGAAAAAGAAGACTTGAAAGAAACCGCAATTTCTAGAGCAGCAGAGAAAAAGGTTACGGATAAAGTAACTGGAAAATACAAAGGAAAAAAAGTATTTACAGGACCAAGAGGTGGTAAATATTATATCAATAAAAACGGAAATAAAACCTATATCGACTAAATTGAAAATCCCGAGAAATCGGGATTTTTTTATATTTTTATTTTGATAGTTCTAGAAAAAAATTCTTGTGGGTGTAATAAATTAATCCCTTCTTTTTCAAAAATATTTCCATTATGATTTACGTTGTCTGCTAAACCACACCAAGGTTCTATACACAAAAATGGAGCGTTAGGTTTGGTCCAAATTCCTAAATAGGGAAATCCTTCAAACTGAACAGAAAGAACAGGTTCCTTCTTTTTTAAAAGTGTTAGTTTGTTTGATTGTAAATGTTTGAAAACCAAAGCATCTTTTTCAAAAAGAGTGTAATTCAAATCAATAATCCCGTTTTCTGATTGTATTTTTTTGGATATTGTATTAAATTGTTCGTTATCCAATTCATACGATATAAATTCTTCAGTTTGGTTAAATTTCAAAGAATAATCAGAAAATGAATTTTCAATTGCAAAAGCAGGATGCGCTCCAATAGAAAAAGGCATAGTTGCTTCTGATTTGTTTTCAACGGAATACTTTATTTTTAATTCGTTTTCGTCTAATTCATATTCCAATCGTAATTCAAACTCAAACGGATAATTTTTAAAAGTTTCGGAATTACTTTCCAATACAAAAACAACGGAACTTTCGGTTTGATTTACAATTTGAAATTCGAAATTTCTAGCAAAACCATGTCGTGGTAATTCATAGGTTTTATTTTCAATGCTGTAAGTGTCATTTTTTAATCTTCCTACAATAGGAAACAATATCGGAGATGTTTTGTTCCAATACGTTTCATCAACTGACCAAATGTAATTTTTGGAATCTTTTTCTAATCGAATTAATTCGGCACCAAGAGCATTAATTGATGCCGAAATTATACTATTTGAAATCGTAACTATCATAATTAATTTTCTGCAATTCCTCTCCAGTTTCTAATGACTTTCGATAAAATGAATAAAAAGATTATGGATAAAATAAAGTTTAAAGAAACCATTTCTACCACATGATCTTTTAACCATTCATAAAATGGAGATTCATAGTATTTATACTCGTCAAGTCTATAATAATCAGGTTTATTTGCTTCCATAGTCAAAAAGTAAACAATTGGAATTATAGCACTAAAAGACCATAAAAGCAAGTTGAGCGCTATTCGACTTAATTGTAAGCTTTTCTTGTTGAAAAAGATTAGGAAGAAATAGAATAACACTCCCAAAATGGTAGCTAAAATTAAATAAAAATACATAGTTGAAGAACCTGCAATTGCAGTAAAAATTCCGTAAATTACATTGATAACTCCTGTAACAACAACCGCAATTAACCAACTCTTTCCAGATGTTACACGGAATGAGAATATTAAAATTGATAATCCAAATGCTCCATATAGGAATGAAAGTATCATTTCAATTTCAATGAATGCATCTGTGTGAGCATCGGCTACAATATCATATTTGTCTTTTAAAATGTCTTGTTGAACAAAATATTTAGAATATTTATTTTCACCGTAAGGTACTGCTACGGCTGTTTCGTAATCATTGTATTGATATGAGTTTTCTGTTTCGAATTCTTTTAAGTAAGGTTGTATGTATAGAAATTCATTGAAATCGGGTGCTTTGTAAGTGATTTCAAACCATTTGGTTGCATTCAAATTAGTTGCTAAATTATGTTCGCGTATTAAACTCATATAATCGGCCATTAATTTTTTTATTTCTCCTTCATTATTGTTCTGCAACCAATTGTTTACTTGAATTTTATTTAGTGAATCTTGTTCTCTTGAAATAACAGAAAATTCAAACGTATTTCTATTTAATAAAGAGAATTGGTCGTATTTTTTGTTATTGAAAATGATGTGGTCTTTATATCGTAAAGCAACAGCTGAGTCAATAGTATTTGCTTCTATATCTTGCTCATTTGCATAATTAGCATCCGTTTGAGCAATTTTATTCCCTTGGCTATCAATCAATCCTGAAGCAAGCGAATCTATTTCGGTATCACTAAAACTTCCATCAATAAATATATCGGCAGTACTTATGATTTTACAACGTTTTGCTGTTTCTTCTAATGAATAATAACTTCTTTGATGCAATTGTTTTCCAATACTAAAAGGAATATAAAACGAGATGAGTAAGACACAAATGACAAATATTTGCATCCACTCAAAGAATAGACTGTTTTTAGATTTGCTATAAAAAGATTTTAAAGCGTTATTTTTGAAATAAGCCACCAGCCATAAAATCACAATAATAATAACCGATAAAATACCTATCATAATTGAAAAGGAAATTATATCAATATTATTTTTGTTTGAAAAATCAATGGTTCCGTCAATGTAACCTAAACCAAAGAAGATGATGTGCATTAGAATTCCAATAGCAATCATTGGAACAAACTTAGTGTTCCAAAGCAATGGATATTGAAGTAAAAGTTTTTTCTGTATATCTTTAAACATGAGATTTTTAATTTTAGTTCACAAAAAAGCGACGGGTTGAATTTGAAATATTTCGCATATAAGTTAAAGGAACCGATTGATTAACAACCGTTTTCATAAAATCATTAATGCTGATGTTTTCTGGAAAAGTTGCAATAAAAGTTCCGCCATTTTGCTCTAATGAAATGATTTCCAAAGTTGCAAAAGCTTGTTTTAGTTCGCTCAGATTTAATGAGCTTTCAAATTCAACAATACAATTTTTATTAGCTTCATTTTCGGCTAGTAAATTCTTTTGTGCGCCACGTTTCAAGAAAACTACCTGATTTGATGTTTTTTCTACTTCGTATAATTGCTGCGAACTCAACACAATAGCAATAGGTCTAAAAGCCGAATTAGCTATGTTTCTAAAATCATCTAAAACGGTTTGTTGTGCTAAAATGTCTAAGTTTGCTAAAGGTTCGTCTATCAATAAAATTTTTGGTTTACGAAGTAACATTCGAGCCAATTCAAAACGCATTTTATAGCCTGAAGATAAGTTGTTCCAAGAGTGATTTCTGAATTTTCTTAGACCTAATCGCGTGATAATAAGATTTACTACTAAATTGTTTTCTTCTGGCTTGTATCCGTAAGAACTAGCAGTAAATTCTAAATTTTCGTACATAGAACCTCGCCAAGTATCTGTTCGTTGTGGAATGTAAACTAATTTGGTACGTAAATCATACAAATCATCATACTGAAATTGATAATTTATGCTTCCAGATGTTGGATGTAATTCACCACAAATACTACGTAATAAAGTAGTTTTTCCGTTTCCATTTTCTCCAACTAAACCAATGATTTCTCCTGTTTTGATGTCTAAGTTTATCGGACCTAATCCAAAAGCCGAATTATAAACTTTTTGAAGATTTTTAACCGAAATAATCGTTTGATGGTCGTGACATTCTTTTGAACTCAAAAAAGAGTGAAGCTCGGTAAGTAAATTAGAAAGTTGACTTAATTTCTCAATTTCGTTGTTTTCATTGTTGTCGTGCCAATCTAAAAAAGCATTTGTCTTTTGGTAAAGCGTAATATCTTCACTGTCTAAAGTAAAATCGATAATGCGTTTGATTACTTGATTGTAATCTTTAAAATCTAAAAGTTCTTTGACTTCTCGAAATTGTTTTTCAAATTCGGTCATATATTATTTTATAAAATTTCGTTTTAACAAGCCATAAATTACGGTATCTGTAAATTCATTGTTGTAATAAAAGTTCTCTTTAAAATGCGCTTCTTTTTCAAAACCATTTTTTTGTAAAACGCGCTCTGATGCAATGTGTCTAGAATCAATAACAGCTTCAATAGAATGAAAATTTAAGGTATTGAAAGCATAATCTAATAGTGTTTTAACCGCTTCTGTAACATAACCTTTTCCGTTGTGTTCAGGTATAATCATGTAACCTAATTCGGTTCTAAAATGTTCAGGTTGTGTTCGATAAAATCCCATAATCCCAATGCATTTATCACTTCCTTTTTCGGTTACAGCCCAATTGATATCGAGATTTTCGTCTATTTTATCGTTAATGATTTTGATGTGATTCAAGGCATCATCAATACTTGTAGCCAATGGTCTCGGAATAAATTTCATGGTTTCAGGATTGCCTCGAAGTGCTAAAATTTCTGGTGCATCATTATCTGTTAGTTTTCTAAAACGCAAACGTTCCGATTCTAGTATCGGAAAAGGAGAGAAGTTGAGTTGTAACATTTTTATAATTTGTTTTTTTATTGAGTTTGAAATTGTTCTTGAATAGCCTTGTCTTGTTTTTTACTGAAGAAAATCAACATACAAATAGCGCCAATGGTTGCATACAGCATATCCGATTGTGTGTCCCAAATGTAACCTTGTGTTCCCAAAAACGCATCGCCACCTTCACCGGTTGATAATGAAACACCCCATTCTAGCCATTCGTAAGCGGCACTTATTGCTAAACAAACTCCAACAATGATGAAGTTGAAAAAACTCTTGTTAGAAATAACATTTTTACGAATGAATAATTCTCGCACAATCATAGCAGGAACAAAGCCTTGTGCAAAATGTCCCACTTTATCGTAGTTGTTTCGAGTTTGATGAAACGTTTCTTTTATCCATTCAAAAGGTGGAACTTCAGCGTACGTATAATGTCCGCCAAGAAATAAGATGTAGCAATGAATTAGAATGAAGAAATACGTGAAATTGGTAAATTGAAAGCGTTTAAAGGTGAATGCTAAAATCGCAAACCCAATTACAGCAGGTAAAACTTCTAAAAACCAAGTAAAATATTCTTTTGGATAAATTCCAGAAACTACTAAACCTACAAAGAATAATAGTGTATAAAGTTGTAGTTTTTTCATTTAGTTAATTTGCTTTTTCTTTAAAATTAATGCACTTACAAATGAAAATACAATTCCTAATGGTAATATTTCCATATAAGTTAGTAATATAACCATAATTGGACTTTTATACATTTCTTTAAAGGAATTCATATCTTCGGTTACTTGAGCCACTTCATCTGGACTTGCTTTTGCAATCGCCATATCTGTATAATGTTCTGCGAAATTTGGGAAGAAATTATAAAAGATAATTAGCCAAACTATCACATAAATGGTTGAAATAATTAACGTAATCCAAAAACCTGTAAGGAAACCTTTTCCTAGAGAAATGGAACCATTATTTGCTTCTCTTTGTTGTTTAATTCCTGTCACTACAAAGAAAAAAGCTAGAAGCATCCCTGCAAATCCAATCATCATACTCACTTCTTTCTCAGGATTAGCTTTCATATAAGCCGTGATAAAGATTAGCAATGCAGAAACAATAATGCTTCCAAATAATCCTTTTTTTAAAATAATGTTGTTCATGATGATTAGTTTTGGTTAGTTAATCAAATTTAATGAAATTATTCATTGAAATCTAAATCCTTATTATGCGTTTCCGAAATAGTTAAAGTAGAGTAGATTCCCAATGCAAAAGCAAAGAAACCTACTATGGCAGCAGCAGCAATAACACCGTTATTCACTTTTAATCCATCAAAAGCTAATAACATTATAGGAACTAATCCTCGAACCATATTAGGAATAGTAGTGGTTGCTGTGCTTCTGATGTTTGTTCCAAATTGTTCTGCTCCAACGGTTACAAACATGGCCCAATAGCCAGTGCCTAATCCTAACCAAGCACAATAGAAGTAGTACATGTTTTCTGATTTGGTTCCTCCAAAAAGCATTAAAACAACTCCTATAATGGTGAATAACATCATATAAAAAATCGCTTTTTTTCGAGAATGCAGCCAATGCGAAATGAAACCACTTGCAAAATCTCCAATAGAAATTCCAACATACGCCCACATAATAGCCTTTCCAGGTTGAATATTTTCAATTCCCATAACTACAGCAAATTGATTCGCCATCACCGCTAAAATTCCGATGCAAAACCAAGTAGGTAAGCCAATGGCAATGCATTTCATGTATTTCACGAAACGATTCCAATTGGTAAAAAATGAAAAGAAATTTCCTTTTTTGATACCTGAATCATGTTTGATGTCGTTATAAATTTCAGATTCTGCGACACTGATTCGCAACACCAAAAGCATTAATCCTAATCCGCCGCCAATGAAATAAGCTATTGTCCAATCACCAGCTATTTCAACTGTTAATTGGGCTACAACAGCTCCAAGTAATCCAAATCCTGCCACAATTGAAGTTCCAATAGCGCGCAATTGTTTGGGTAAAGATTCGGAAACTAAAGTAATTCCAGCACCGAGTTCACCTGCTAAACCAATTCCTGCAATGAATCGCAACCATGCGTATAACATGGTTTTATCTTCAACTGGAAAATGAGGCAAAAATCCGCAAGCAATATTCGCTAAAGAATACACTAAAATGGAACCAAACAAAACGGAAAGTCTTCCTTTTTTATCGCCCAAAACGCCCCAAAGAATTCCGCCTAAAAGCAAACCTACCATTTGGTAATTCAGAATCATGGTTCCGGCCGTATCCACATCTAAATTCATATCTTTTAAGCTGGGAACACGAACAATTCCAAAAAGCAGTAAATCGTAAATATCTACAAAGTAGCCTAAAGCTGCTACAATTACTGGAAACGATAATAAATGTTTTAGTTTTTCTTGGGTTGTAAATTCTTTCATTGGGTTGCATTTGTTTCAAAAATAGAAAAATAATTGGTTATCAGATAAAAAAGAAACACCGATTCAAAATTGAACCGGTGTTTCCCAAACTAAAACAAACTTAACCCATTATAAACCCATGGATTGGGGTATGTTTTGTGAATTTATTTTACCAATTCACTTTGATTTCTAAATACTAATTGACCGTCAAAACTATCTAATAGAATAATGCTATCAGTAGTCACTTTTCCTGCTAAAATTTCTTTCGAAAGTTGGTTTAACACTTCACGTTGAATTACACGTTTCACGGGTCTTGCTCCAAATTGCGGATCGTATCCTTTTTCTGCTAAATACGCTACTGCTTCTGGAGTGGCATCCATAGTAATGTGTTGTTGAGCTAACATTTTAATCACACTTTTCAATTGCAATCCAACAATTTCTTTAATGTTTTTATCGGTTAACGGTGTAAACATTACGATTTCATCGATACGGTTTATGAACTCAGGTCTAACGGTTTGTTTTAATAAGCCTAGAACTTCTGTTTTTGCCGCTTCGGTTGCTGTTTCAATTCCACCTTTTAAATTCTCGAATTTCTCTTGAATTATTTGACTTCCCATATTTGAAGTCATGATAATAATGGTGTTTTTGAAATCCGCCATACGACCTTTGTTATCGGTCAATCGACCTTCATCCAAAACTTGTAATAAAATATTAAACGTATCTGGATGTGCTTTTTCAATTTCGTCTAATAATACCACTGAATACGGTTTTCTTCTTACGGCTTCTGTCAATTGTCCACCTTCATCATAACCTACATATCCTGGAGGCGCACCAACTAATCGGCTTACCGCATGACGTTCTTGATATTCACTCATATCAATTCGGGTCATCGCATTTTCATCGTCGAATAAATATTCGGCTAATGCTTTTGCTAATTCGGTTTTACCAACACCTGTAGTTCCTAAGAATAAGAACGAACCAATTGGTTTTTTTGCATCTTGTAAACCAGCACGACTTCTTCTAACGGCGTCACTAATGGCTTCAATTGCTTCTTCTTGTCCAACTACTCTTCGATGTAACTCATCTTCTAATTTGAGCAGTTTTTCTCTTTCACTTTGAAGCATTTTAGTTACTGGAATTCCTGTCCATTTGGCTACCACTTCTGCGATATCGTCATGCGTAACTTCTTCTTTGATTAGAGAATTACCAGCTTTATTTTCTGCTAATTGTGTTTGTAAAGCATCTAAACGTTCTTGTGCTTCTTTTATTTTTCCATAACGGATTTCAGCTACTTTTCCGTAATCTCCATTTCTTTCGGCTTGTTCGGCTTCAATTTTAAAATCTTCAATTTCTAATTTTACCGACTGAATGTTATCTACAACATCTTTTTCTGATTTCCATTTGGTGAAAATTTCGTTTCGTTCTTCTTTTAAATTCGCTAAATCTAAACCAAGAACTTTCAACTTAGTTTCATCATTCTCACGTTTGATGGCTTCAATTTCGATTTCCAACTGCATAATTTTTCTATCCAAAACGTCTAATTCTTCAGGTTTTGAATTGATTTCCATACGCAATTTTGAAGCCGCTTCGTCCATTAAGTCAATCGCTTTATCTGGTAAGAAACGATTCGTAATGTAACGTTGTGAGAGTTCTACCGCAGCAATAATTGCATCGTCTTTGATACGAACTTTATGATGCGTTTCATATTTTTCTTTGATACCTCGTAAAATTGAAATTGCACTTTCAGTATCAGGTTCGTCGATATTTACTTTTTGGAAACGTCTTTCAAGCGCTTTATCTTTTTCGAAATATTTTTGATATTCATCTAAAGTCGTAGCTCCAATCGCACGTAATTCACCACGAGCTAGAGCAGGTTTTAAGATGTTAGCCGCATCCATAGCGCCTTCACCACCACCAGCACCCACTAAGGTGTGAATTTCGTCAATAAAAAGTACAATATCACCTTCAGCAGAAGTAACTTCTTTTACTACGGCTTTCAAACGTTCTTCAAATTCTCCTTTATATTTCGCACCAGCAATTAAAGCACCCATATCTAAAGAATAAACAATTTTATCTTTTAGATTTTCCGGAACGTCGCCGTCAACAATTCGATGTGCTAAACCTTCTGCAATAGCTGTTTTACCAACACCTGGCTCTCCAATTAACATCGGATTGTTTTTGGTTCTACGAGTTAGGATTTGTAAAACCCTACGAATTTCTTCATCGCGACCAATAACTGGGTCTAATTTGCCGGTACGTGCTAATTCGTTAAGGTTTTTAGCATATTTATTCAAAGAATTGTATGTTTCTTCTGCTGATGCTGAGGTTACGCGTTCGCCTTTACGAATTTCCGCTATAGCGGTTTCTAATCCTTTTTCGGTTACCCCTTGGTCTTTTAGAATTTGGGCTACCTTACTTTTCGATTTGAAAATAGCTAAGATTAAATGTTCGATTGAAACATATTCATCGCTCATTTTTTTAGCAATGATATTGGCTTCATTCAAAGCTGTTGAAGCATCTCGAGAAAGCATGATTTCACCTCCCGAAACTTTAGGAAAGCTTTGTAAAGTACTATCCAATACTTTTTTAAATAACTCCACATTTACATTCAATTTTTTTAGAATGAAAGGAGTTACATTTTCGTCAACTTCCAATATACCTTTGAAAATGTGTTCATTTTCCAGTTGTTGGTGTTCGAATTCTTGTGCAAGTTGCTGTGCTTGTTGCAATGCTTCTTGCGATTTAATAGTTAAATTTTTTAAGTTCATTTTTTAGTTGTTGTCGAGTTGGGGATTCGTTTTTATTTTCAATTTAATGATTTTGAAAGGAGTACTGCAATTGGTATTCCAATGCTTAAATCAAGACAAAATGACTGATAAAACTCCGAAAATCATATAAATTTACGACATAATGTCTTAAAGTACAGCTGAAATTCAATTTTTTTGATAAAATGTCGTGAATAATCGATGAATGAAAATGGGAAAGTTTTAAGCAAAAAAAACTCCGAAAATAACTTTCGGAGTTTCTAATATTTTTGGGTTTAATTTTAAAACTTCAAATCAATAGCAGGTAATAATTTACTTGAAACTTCACCAAAACCAATTCTTAAATTTCCTTTTTGGCAATATCCTCTAACAATAACGGTATCGTAATCGTTGATGAATTTACGTTCAGATCCATCCTTCATTTTTAATGGTTTTTGACCGCCCCAAGTTAACTCTAACATCGAACCGAAAGAATCTTCTGTTGGGCCTGAAATTGTTCCACTTCCCATCATATCGCCTGAGTTTACTCTACAACCATTAATGGTATGATGTGCCAATTGTTGTGCCATTGACCAATACATGTACTTAAAGTTCGAACGAGAAACCACAGTTTCTTCTGAATTTTCCGGTTTTATTAAAACTTCCAAATTGATATCAAATGCCTTTTCACCTTTTTGTTTTAAATAAGGAAGCGGTTCTGGAGATTGCTCAGGACCTTTTGTTCTAAAAGGCTCTAAAGCATCCATGGTTACAATCCAAGGTGAAATAGACGAAGCAAAGTTTTTCGCTAAGAAAGGTCCAAGTGGCACATATTCCCATTTTTGGATATCACGCGCACTCCAGTCGTTAAATAAAACCATTCCGAAGATATGTTCTTCTGCTTCTTCAACTGGAATTGGTTCTCCCATTAAATTCGCATCAGTAGTAATAAAAGCAGTTTCTAATTCAAAATCTACTAATCTTGAAGGACCAAAAACAGGAGTAGTTTCTCCATTTGGTAACGTTTGCCCATAAGGTCTGTGAACTGGAATTCCTGAAGGAACAATCGTAGAACTTCTTCCATGATAACCTACTGGAATGTGTAACCAGTTTGGTAACAATGCATTTTCTGGGTCACGGAACATTTTTCCTACGTTTGTAGCGTGCTCTTTTGAACTGTAAAAATCGGTGTAATCTCCAATTTGAACCGGTAAAAGCATTTCGATGTCTTCCACTTTAAAGATTACAACTTCTCTGTGATTTTTATTGTCTCTTAAGGTTGGATTGGTTTCATCGAAAAGTTCAGCTAAGCGATTTCTAACCAAACGCCATGTTTTTTTCCCGTCAGAAATAAAATCGTTTAAAGTGTCTTGCATGAACATATCATCAGTAAGTTCAATGCCTTCGAAATATCCTAATTGTTGTAAAGCCCCCATGTCGATGGCGCAATTTCCAATTCTTGTTCCAATAGTGATTACATCTTCTTTTGTAATGAAAACACCAAAAGGAATGTTTTGAATCGGGAAGTCGCTATTTTCAGGAACTGGAATCCACGATTTTCTATTTGGATCGTTTGCTATATTTGGCATATTTGTATTGTTAGTTTGTTGTTGAAAAATTATGAATCAAATATAAAATTATCTAGCAATGTAACAAACCTTTTTCGTAATTTTGACCTAATTTTAACGAATATTTATTGCAATGCAACGCGACGAACAAATTTTTGACCTAATTCTTGATGAACAAGACAGACAAATTCACGGAATTGAATTAATTGCTTCTGAAAACTTTGTTAGCGACCAAGTAATGGAAGCGGCAGGTTCATGTTTAACCAACAAATATGCTGAAGGATATCCTGGTAAAAGATATTACGGAGGATGTGAAGTAGTAGATATTGTAGAACAAATTGCAATTGACAGAGCAAAAGCTTTGTTTGGTGCTGAATATGTAAACGTACAACCACACTCTGGTTCTCAGGCGAATACAGCAGTTTTTGCAGCATGTTTAAAACCAGGTGATACTATTTTAGGATTTGACTTATCTCACGGAGGTCACTTAACACATGGTTCTCCAGTTAACTTTTCAGGAAAATTATACAATCCTGTATTTTATGGAGTAGAAGAGGAGACAGGTGTTTTAAACTATGATAAAATTCAAGAAATTGCTTTAGCAAACAAACCAAAAATGATTATCGCAGGAGCTTCGGCTTATTCTCGTGATATGGATTTTAAGCGTTTCAGAGAAATTGCTGACAGCGTTGGTGCTTTGTTATTAGCAGATATTTCACACCCAGCAGGATTAATTGCGAAAGGATTATTGAATGACCCAATTCCACATTGTCATATTGTAACAACAACTACTCACAAGACTTTAAGAGGTCCAAGAGGAGGAATGATTATGATGGGGAAAGATTTCGAAAATCCTTGGGGATTAACTACTCCAAAAGGAGAAATTAGAATGATGTCTCATGTTTTAGATATGTCGGTTTTCCCAGGAAATCAAGGTGGACCTTTAATGCATATTATTGCTGCTAAAGCGGTGGCGTTTGGAGAATGTTTAACTGATGAGTTTTTCCGTTATGCTATGCAAGTGAAGAAAAATGCACAAGCAATGGCAGAAGCATTCAACAAAAGAGGTTACAAATTAATTTCTGGTGGTACAGATAACCACATGATGTTAATTGATTTAAGAAATAAAGGAATTTCAGGTAAAGAGGCAGAAAATGCATTGGTAAAAGCTGAAATTACAGTAAATAAAAATATGGTCCCATTTGATGATAAATCACCATTTGTTACTTCGGGTATTCGTGTGGGAACTCCAGCAATCACAACTCGTGGTTTAGTGGAAGAGGATATGGAAACAGTTGTAGCTTTAATCGATAAAGTATTAATGAATCATACAGATGAAGCTGTTTTAGAACAAGTAGCGGAAGAAGTAAATGATTTAATGAGCGAAAGAGCGATGTTTGTATTTTAATCTTTTAATTAAAAATAAATAAAAAATCCGAGCATTGCTCGGATTTTTTTGATATCGTAATTCGTAATTTTCTTATTCGTAATTATTTTCCGTCTCTATCTACTTTAATTCGTTCAGGACGATTCGCTAATTCCCAAGCTAAAGCAAAAGCTAATTGTGCACGTTTTGCTAAGGCATCGTATTCAATTTTGTCTGGAGTATCACTTGGTAAGTGGTAATCCGCGTGGATTCCGTTGAAGAAGAAAATCGCTGGGATTCCTTTTTTTGCAAAGTTATAGTGGTCAGAACGGTAGTAGATTCTTTCTGGATCTTTTCTATCGTTGTATTTATAATCCAATTCTAATTTGGTGTATTTAGCATTAGCTTCTTCGTTGATTGTGTGAAGTTCACTACTTAATCTATCAGAACCAATCACATAAATATAATTGTTTGTACCCGGGTGAAGCGTATCTCTTCTTCCCACCATATCAATATTAATGTCTGCAATGGTATTTGCTAACGGGAATAAAGGATTTTCAGAATAATATCTTGAACCGTGCAAGCCGTGCTCTTCACCAGTAACGTGTAAGAATAAGATAGAACGTTTTGGTCCATGTCCTTTTTTCTCTGCTTCTTTAAATGCTTGTGCAATTTCTAATAAAGCAACAGTTCCTGAACCGTCATCATCAGCTCCGTTGTAGATTTCTCCGTTTTTCATTCCAACGTGATCGTAATGAGCCGAAATAACTAAAACGTCATCTGGTTTTTCAGAACCTTTAATGAAAGCCCAAATGTTTTCTGAATCATTTAATTTAGGAGCAAATCCTCTTTTCATAAATTCAGAAGGTACTTTTTGGTAAAAATCAGTTGCTCCCGGAGGAAAACTGATGCCCATTTTTTTGTATTCGTTAATTAAATACTCACCTGCTTTTTTTTGTCCAGGTTCACCTGTGTTTCTTCCTTGCATTTCATCACCTGCTACAATGTATAGGTGTTTGCTTAGTTCTGGAGCTGTAATGGTGTTAATGTAAGTGCCTGCATCTGCTTTTGTAGCTACCTTTGTTGACGAACAACTCATCAAAATCAAAGATAAAACAGCACCTGAAAAAAATATTTTTTTCATAAAAAGTTTTTGTTGGTTTCTAATTCAAAACAAATATAATTAGTTAGTAGCGCAAATGATTTTTTTATTACACTTTGTAATAAATTTTAACAAAATTTGAAGATTAGTAAAGATTATTACAAATTTACAATCAGTAACTTTGCAGATAACAAGCATTTTATAATGAAATTAAACCTAAACGACACATTTAACAAACAACTTCAGTCTGATACTGATACTTCAAACACAAGACGACAAGTTTTTGGAGCTTGTTTTTCCTATGTAACACCTCGAGTTCCCAGCAATCCCAAATTACTTCATGTTGCTGATGAGGTAGCCAATTTAATTGGTTTGTCTAAGGAAGCGGTAACATCAGCTAAATTTTTAGACATAGTTTCTGGTGGTAAAGTGTATCCTGAAACCCAACCTTATGCTATGGCCTATGCCGGACACCAATTTGGAAACTGGGCGGGACAATTAGGTGATGGAAGGGCTATTAATTTGTTTGAAGTATTGCATAACAATCAACGTTGGGCATTACAGTTAAAAGGAGCAGGTGAAACACCTTATTCTAGAAATGCCGATGGTTTAGCGGTTTTGCGTTCTTCTATTCGTGAGCATTTGTGTAGTGAGGCGATGTTTCATTTGGGTGTACCAACAACGCGTTCGTTATCTTTGGTAACAACAGGCGATAAGGTGTTACGTGATATTTTGTACAACGGAAATCCTGCTTATGAAGACGGAGCTGTGGTTTGTAGAGTGGCACCTTCGTTTATTCGTTTTGGAAATTTCGAATTATTAGCGGCTCGAAAAGATTTGCCAAATTTAAAAGCTTTAGCAGATTATACGATTAACTATTTTTATCCTGAAATTACCTCAACTGGAAAAGAAAAATATCTGGCTTTTTATCAAGAAGTGGTGAACCGAACCGTTAATATGATTGTGGAATGGCAACGTGTAGGTTTTGTTCACGGCGTTATGAATACGGATAATATGTCGATTTTAGGATTAACGATTGATTATGGTCCGTATGGATGGTTGGAAGATTACAATCTTGATTGGACACCGAATACCACCGATGCTGAAGGTAAACGTTACCGATTTAGAAACCAACCCGATATTGCACTTTGGAATTTGATTCAATTAGGGAATGCTTTGTATCCTTTAATTGAAAATATTACAGCAATGGAAGCTATTTTAAACAGTTACAGTCATCGTTTTGATGCGAAGTTTCCAGTGATGATGCAAGATAAATTAGGGTTGACTTCGGAATACAATACGGAATTTTATGATGAATTAGGAACGCTGTTATCGGTTTCAGAAACGGATATGACGATTTTCTATCGCAGCTTAGCGAATGTATTAAAATCAGATACTCCTGAAATTGCGTTATCGAAAATTGAATATGCTTTTTATCAACCTGATGCCATAGTTGCGACATTAAAGACGACTTGGTTGAATTGGATGGAACTTTATTTACAAAAACTAAACGAGGAGCCTATTTCTGATGCCGATAGAAAAGCGAAGATGAATAAGGTGAATCCGAAATATGTATTACGTAATTACATGGCACAATTAGCTATCGATGCAGCAGAGAAGGAAGATTACACTTTAATTGATGAACTTTACGAGTTACTAAAACATCCTTATGATGAACAACCGCGGAATGAGAAGTGGTTTGTTAAACGTCCTGATTGGGCAAAAAACAAAGTTGGTTGCTCTGTTTTATCATGTAGTTCATAATTTTTTTTATTAAAAATTATCAATAATTTAAAAAAAAATTGTTTTATTTAAAAAAAAGTTGTTTTTTTGTTGCCCCTTGTCTCCCTGCTTATTGAAATAAATGTAACATAGTTTACTTTATGGATAATTTTTTACCCCCTTTGCAGAAAAATTTCAATGAAATAAGGGATTTTATAACAGATAGTACTTTAAATAATCAGTTAGATGAAACAATAAGTTTTCTAATTGAGTGTTTGAATATTAACAACGGATACATATTTCTTGTTCTTGATGATCAGAAGGTTGTAGTTTCGCCTTCATCTAGTCCAAAATACCTACTTCCATTAGTCTTTTCAGAATTTGATTTAGCGATTATTTCTAAAAAAGAAATTTGCAGTTACTCCAATTTGCAAGTTGAAATTAGTACAGAAAAATCTACTAAGTTAATTTCCTACTTTATAGGTTTTCCTATCAATATTTCCAATAATAATGTTTCTGGTGCAATTTGTTTTTATGATTTTTCAGATAAAGAATTAACTCAAAAAGAAATAAAAACAATAGAGTTTGTAATCAAACAGCTTCAAATATTTTTAGATCATTATTTTGAAAAAAATAGCTTAAAAAAATTAATTAAATCAAGTCTAGATCGATTTGATTTGTTTATCGAAAATTCAAAAGAAATATTTTATGAACTTAAAACAGATGGGACTATATTATTTGTTTCAGAGAGTTGGACAAATAATGTTGGCCATGAAGTTAATGAAATTGTAGGTAAAAATACAGCAAGTTTAATTCATCCAGATGATGTTTTACATGTAAGTGATTTTTTGAGTAAATTAATTGTAAATCAAAAAAGTACACAAGAAGTTGTTTATAGATTGCTACACAAAGATGGATATTATGTTTGGCATTCTTCAGATGTTAAATTAATTGAGCGCGAGGGAGAATATTTTTACATTGGAAACTGTAGGGATATAACCGAGTTTATTAAAGTTCAAAATGAAATTTCTTATCAAAAGGAATTTTATGAAAAAATTTTAGATCGATTGCCAATAGACCTAGGTGTTTGGGATATAAACCATAAATATTTATACTTAAATCGCGAAGCTATAAAGAATGATGAACTTCGAAAATATATTATTGGAAAAGATGATTTTGAGTATGCAGTTCATACAGGACGTGATGATTCCTTTGCAAAGAAGAGAAGAGAGTTATTCAATAAAGCACTTACCAGTAAACAAATTATTGAGTGGGAAGATGTCTTTTTAAGTCTATCTGGCGAGCAATTTTACCACACAAGAAAGTTTATTCCCATTTTTGATGAAGGGGGTAATTTTGAGATGATGACAGGATATGGTATTGACATTACAGAAAGTAAAAGAATTCATGAAGAAATATTAAAAAGTCGCCAATTAATTAATAGTGTTATTCAAAATGCTGCTGTGGGTATATTAGTTCAAGGACCACAATCTGAGTTTTTAGAATATAACAAAGCTGCATGTGAAATGCTTGGATTAACAGAAGAACAAATGTTAGGAAAATCTTCTTTTGATCCACATTGGAAAGTTATTCACCTTGATGGAGCAGAATTTAAACCACATGAACATCCGGTTCCTCAAGCTATAAAAAAATTAGTACCCATCAATAATATAATAATGGGAGTTCATAGGCCAATAAAGGGTGATTTAGTTTGGCTATTGGTTGATGCAATTCCTGTTTTAGGGGAGTCAAATGAATTGTTATATGTAATTTGTATCTTTAATGATATTTCGGCTCGAAAAAATGCTGAAGATGCTCTTAAAATAAGTAATGAAAGATTTACTTATGCAAGTGAAGCAACATCTGATGCTTTGTGGGATTGGGATATGATAACAAATAAAATTTTTGTTGGTGAAAGTTATTCCATACTTTTTGGACATTATTTTAAAGATAATATAATTCCAGGTGAAGTTTGTGAAAGTTTTGTTCATCCTTCGGATAAGAATTCTTATGAAGAATCAATTGAAATCGCTATTGCTGGAGGAGAGAAAAGATGGTCACACGAGTATCGATATTTAAAATCTGACGGTACTTATGCTTATGTGAGTGATAAAGCAATAATAATAAGGGATAAAGACGATAGACCAATTCGAATGATTGGTGCTATGCAGAATATTACAGAACAGAAAATTTTAAATGATAAACTACAACAAAGTGAAGAACGTTTTAAAGGAGCGTTTTATTATTCTTCTCTTGGAATGGCAATTGTAGATATAGATGGGTATTGGATTGAGGTTAATGATAGATTGTGCCAAATTTTAGGATATACAAAAGAAGAGTTCAAAAATTTAACTTTTTATGGAATTACTTATGAAGAGGATTTAGAAGAAGATTTAAAAAACAAGCAAAAGATAGTTAATGGGGAACAACCTGGATTTAGTATGGAGAAACGATATGTCCATAAAAATAAGTCTTTAATATGGGTGCTATTAACGGTTTCATTAGTTAGAAATTCTCTAGGAGAGATTCAACATTTTGTAGCGCAAATAATCGACATTTCTGAAAGAAAGAAAATGGAAGAAGAAAATCGATTACTAATTGAAGAAAATAATAGAAACAAAGCAATAGAACTCAATGAAGTTAAAAATACATATCGCTTATTAGCTGATAATATTATTGATATCGTTTGTTTGCATAATCTTTATACTAAATTTCAATATGTCTCGCCTTCTGTTAAAAATTTATTAGGATATACACCAGAAGACTTAATAGGGACATTGCCAGAAAAAATTGTACATCCAGATGACTTAGAAAAATTAAAAAATAAATTTATTTCAATTATATCAAGTAAAGGTAGCTTTTCCGAACAATTACGATTACGTCATGTGGATGGAGAATATTTTTGGTTTGAAACAAATGCAACTTTAGTGTATGAAAATGGAAAACCTGTCAGTTTTCAGTCAAGTACACGTGATATAACACAAAGAAAAAAAGCAGAACAAATTATTGAAGATACATTAATTCAAGAACGACAATTAAATGAATTAAGAACCAATTTGGTTTCTACAATATCTCATGAATTTAGAACCCCTATGACAACTATCAGAACAAGTGCAGAGTTAATTACAATGTATTTGGAAGGAAGTGGCTATAATTTTAATTCTCAAATAGAAAAAAGAGTTCAAACTATAACAAAGGAAATAGATAGAATTGTAGAACTAATGGATGCAGTATTAACTATTTCAAAAGATGATGCAGGTAAGACTAGTTTTAATCCAGTTTATTGCAATTTAAAAGAAATATGTATTGATGTTATAGAAACCAGTTATACTCATTTAAAAGATAATAGAACAGTAGAAGCTGTATATGATGTTGATGATGCAGTAATTTTTGCTGATATTAATTTAATAAAATATTCATTGTTTAATGTTTTAAATAATGCTTTTAAATATTCTCAAGGCTCAAATAAAAATGTGAGGTTGCATCTTTATAATATTGATAACAAAGTTGTAGTTGAAGTAATTGATTTTGGTATTGGAATACCAGAAGAAGATCAATCAAAACTTTTTAATACTTTTTACAGAGCAAGTAATTCCAATGGTATTCAAGGTACTGGTTTAGGTTTATACATTATAAAAATGTTTACTAAGAAAAATTCAGGAAAGGTTAAACTTGAGAGTAAATTAGGAGTAGGTACAAAAGTAACATTAAAATTTCCATTAATAACCCCATAAAAATAAAATAATGCCAAGAATTTTAATTATCGATGATGAAATAAATCTAAGAGAAACTATTGCCGAGATGCTAACATATCTAGGGTATGACATATTTCTATCAACAGATGGAAAAGATGGATTGGAAAAAGTAAAAGAAATTCAGCCTGACTTAATCATTTGTGATATTATGATGCCTATATTAGATGGTTACGGCTTTATGGAATTACATAGAACTTCAAATTACAGTGATATTCCTGTTTTATTTCTATCCGCTAAAGTGGAACAAAAAGATAAAGAAATAGGGATTTCTCTAGGAGTCAAAGATTATATCACAAAACCCTTCGCTTTCAAGGATTTAAAAACAATTATAGATTTACATTTAAAATAAAAAAATAACATTAATTTTACCCCCACAAATTATTATTAATTATTTAAAACAATTAAAATAGACAATTAAATGATTTACTTACTCCCCTCATTACTTTATAAAAAGTACTTAAAAGTATTTTTTATAACATTCTTTTTTCTACAATTCCATCAACTACATTCGCAAGAATTAAATTCAAACTCTGATTTTTTTAAAACAGTTTCTTACGGAAACAAAGTTTATTTTGGAGAAATTGAAAGTGCCGCAAATTGGACGGTTATTTCACCCAACAATAAAACTACAACCATTTTGTATGGTAACGAAATTAATAATTTTAACTTTAAAGAGCCAGGTGTATATACCATATTTTTCTCTGATGTAAAAAAATTTGGACCTAATGATTGTGTACACCCAAAATTTAAAGACAAAATGTTAATTAATGTTACTCCAACTGAAATGGTGTTTCAATTTTCAAAAATTCAATTTTCAGATAAAATCAGGGTTGGGAAAAATTGTGATGACATTTTAATGACATTACCTGTTACTATAAATTCGCTTTCAGAAGGTGGTAAAGTTGTATATCTTCAAACTAAATTGGACTTTTGCTAAGAGAGTATTAAGTTAATAATTCAAAGATAAAAGATTTTTTTGATTTGTTGTTAATTTTGATTTTTGGTACTCATTTCTTCGGTTTATAATTG
>JACCEA010910276.1_pt1 | contig 33183 bp, 31 predicted proteins | sample 7449851 | NCBI WGS metagenome assembly JACCEA01 (sample SAMN15323453, study PRJNA562643) | freshwater metagenome | isolation source: river surface water | place: USA:Blue River Watershed | collected 2017-08-18 | reverse complement strand
GCATGTTTTCGACAAAGAGAGAACCGTCGTTGAAGTTCATGGTGTTTTCCTCGGGATAGCGTTGTTGGGTGGGGTCCGTTCGTAGGGTGGGTTAGCCGAGCAGCGGCGTAACCCGCCATGGATGTCGTCAGACATCCCTGTTGCTGTACTTATGGTCCAATCGGTGGGTTACGGCCTGCGGCCTAACCCACCCTACAACCACTCACGTTCAATTAACTGAGGCTACAGACATGAACTTTCTTGACGGTTCACTCTTCCCTGAAAACCAGGACAAGCTGGTCATCACCGCCGCCCCTTACGGCCCTGAGTGGTTCCCCTCCGACTACCCGGAAGACATTGCGGTAACCATGGATGAGCAAATCCAGAAAGCCGTCGACTGTTACGCAGCCGGTGCCTCCGTTCTCCACCTGCATGTGCGTGAACTGGACGGCAAGGGCTCCAAGCGCCTGTCCAAGTTCAACGAACTGATTGCCGGCGTACGCCAGGCCGTGCCGGACATGGTGATCCAGGTTGGCGGCTCCATCTCCTTCGCCCCGCCGGAAGACGGCGCCGCAGCCAAGTGGCTGCATGACGACACCCGGCACATGCTTGCCGAACTCGATCCCAAGCCTGATCAGGTCACGGTGACGGTCAACACCACGCAGATGAACGTTACCGAACAGATGGATGCGCGCGACTATGCGGGCACCTCCATGGGTGGCGAGACCTACGAGGCCTACCGCGAGATGATCGTGCCTTCCGGCCCGGGCTTCATCGAGGAGCACATCAAGCGCCTCTCCGCCGCCGGCATCCAGAGCGCCTTCCAGTTCTACAACATCAACAGCTACGAAACCGTGGAACGCCTGATCCGCCGCGGCATCTACAAGGGGCCGCTGGTGTGCAACTGGGTGGCGATCGGTGGTGGCATGGACCAGCCGCATATCTACAGCATGGCCAACTTCCTGCGCGCCATCCCCGACGGCACCATGCTGACGGTGGAAAGCACCATGCTCAACACCCTGCCGATCAATCTGATGGGCATGGCGATGGGCCTGCATGTGCGCTGCGGTATCGAGGACAACATCTGGACTCAGGACCGCTCGCGCAAGATGACTTCCGTCGAGCAGATCGAGCAACTGGTGCGCATCGCCAAAGAAATCGGCCGGCCAGTGGCCAACGGCCAGGAAGCCCGCGAGATCCTCAAGATCGGCGTGTTCTACGCGACCGTCGAAGAAACCCTGGCTGCCAACGGCTTTGCCCCGAACCCCAAGGGCGGCCAGCAGGGTTTCCTGCGCAAGTAAGTCATCCGCATGCCGCAGGGTGGGTTAGCCGCGTAGCTGCGTAACCATGCGTTTTACTCCCCTCGCCCATTTATGGGAGAGGGGCCGGGGGAGAGGGCTGAAGTCAGCGCCAAGCTGCAGTATTTACCCTCTCCCTAACCCTCTCCCCAAGGGGCGAGGGGACTGATCGCGTTCGACCAATACTTATGTGAAGAGCATTGGGCCTGACCCTACGCCTAACCAGGCAGATGCAAGACACTCGGAGGCAGTATGGCCTATCACCACAGCCCGGCGGATGACGAAGTCGATACCTCGATTGGCATTCCCCGTCGCTATGCCTGGGTGGTCTTCGCACTGACCTTCGGCCTGCTGATCTCCGACTACATGTCGCGGCAGGTACTCAATGCCGTGTTCCCCATGCTCAAGGCCGAGTGGTCCTTGAGCGACAGCCAGCTGGGCCTGCTCAGCGGCATCGTCGCACTGATGGTCGGCCTGCTGACTTTTCCGCTGTCGTTGCTGGCGGATCGCTTTGGCCGGGTTCGCAGCCTGACCCTGATGGCGGTGCTCTGGAGTCTGGCGACCCTGGGTTGTGCGCTGGCGGAAAACTTCCAGCAGATGTTCATTGCACGCTTTCTGGTCGGGGTCGGCGAAGCAGCCTACGGCAGCGTTGGCATCGCCGTGGTGGTATCGGTCTTCCCGCGCAGCATGCGTGCCACGCTCTCCGGCGCCTTTATTTCCGGCGGCATGTTCGGCTCGGTGCTGGGCATGGCCACCGGGGGGCTGCTGGCCGAATGGCTGGGCTGGCGCTGGGCGTTTGCCGGCATGGCCTTCTTCGGTCTGGTGCTGGCGGTGCTGTATCCGCTGATCGTCAAGGAATCACGCATCGCGCAAAAGCAGGTGAAGAACGCTGCCAGCATCGCCGCCGACAAACTCAGCCAGCCATTGCGCACCCTGTACTCCAGCCGCTCGGTGCTGGCTGCCTATGTCGGCAGCGGCCTGCAGCTGTTTGTCGGTGGCACCGTGATCGTCTGGATGCCCAGCTACCTGAACCGTTTCTACCACATGCCGACCGACCGGGCCGGCGCAGTCGCTGCCATCATCGTGCTGTGCAGCGGAGCGGGAATGGTGCTGTGCGGCATACTCAGCGACCGCCTCTGCCGCCAGCGCCCGGACCGCAAGATCAGCCTGGCCATCGCCTATTGCCTGGGCAGTTGCCTGCTGCTGTCGATTGCCTTTGCCCTGCCGTTCGGTACACCGCAGCTGGTACTGATCTGTCTGGGCATGCTGATTGCCGCCGGCACCTCCGGGCCAGCCGGGGCGATGGTCGCCAACCTGACCCACTACAAGGTCCACGGCACCGCCTTTGCCACCCTGACGCTGGCCAACAACCTGCTCGGGCTGGCCCCCGGCCCGTTCATCACCGGCCGGGTGTCGGACATCATCGGGCTGGATGCCGCATTCCAGCTGGTCCCGCTGATCAGCATTGGCTCGGCTGCGGTGTTCTTTTACGCCAAGCGTCACTACCACAACGACATGGCTGCCCTGAAGAGCACGTCGGTCGATGAAACGGCTGTTGAAGCCCTGACAGAGGTACAACCGTGAACCGCCCATTGCGCATCAGCGTGTTCTTCGACTTCATCTGCCCATGGTGCCTGATCGGCAAGCGCAATCTCAGCCAGGCGCTGCAACTGTTTGCCAGCCGCTACCCGCACACCCCGATCGTTCTGGACTGGATCGGCGTGCAACTGTTACCTGACGTGCCCGCCAGCGGCGTGCCGTTTGCCGATTTTTACCTGCAACGACTGGGCAGTCCGACAGCCGTGCGCCAACGTCAGGCGCAGGTACAGGAAGCGGCGGCGCGGGCCGGAGTCAGCATCGACCTGCAGCAAATTGCCCGCATGCCCAACACCGCCGATGCCCACCGCCTGTTGACCCACGCCAGCGCCCTGGGCGATGCCGCACAGCTGGATACCTTGCTGGAGCGCTTGTTTGCCGCCTACTTCATGCGCGGCGAAGACATCGGCGACCGCACCACCCTGCTGCAAATTGCCGAAGAATGCGGCTACAGCGCCACACCACTGAGCCATTCGCTGCGCCAGGATGGCATGCGCTTCTTCGGCCCGGGTACCCATTCCAGAAGCAGCGTACCCACCTTTGTGATCAACCAGCGCTTGGCCCTGTCCAGCGCTCAACCGCCTGAGGTGTTGCTCGAAGCGCTGCTGCGCGCCTGCGAACCGGCACCACTGGAGAGTCCGGCATGAGTCGCCGGATTGCGACTGCTGTCGCCTGCGTGCCCCTGAAGAGCGCCGGGAGCGGACTGCCGAGCGAAGACAAATGCCTGGCCCGCTTCAACCACGTCGGTGCTGCCCCCTGCCCGGTTGCAATCAGCGGCGACCAGACCTTTCTGCTTTTGCCTGACGCTTGCGTCCAGGAGCCTGCCCGATGAATACCCTTGCCTTGACCACACTGAATAACCGCAGTCGCGTGTTGCTTCCGGGCTTCATCGTCAGCGTGATTGTTGCCGCGGCGGCCACTTTTCTCTCCGAGCACTACGGGGCTCCGGTGATGCTGTTTGCCCTGCTGCTGGGTATGGCGCTGAACTTTCTCTCCGGCGAGGGCCCGTGCAAAGCCGGCATCGAATTCACTGCCCGTGAAGTCCTGCGTATCGGGGTGGCCCTGCTGGGTTTGCGCATCACCCTCGGACAAATTGCAGCACTGGGTTGGGAGCCGGTGGCGCTGGTGATCTTCTCGGTGGTGGTGACCATTCTGCTGTCCATGCTGGTCGCCCGTCTGATGGGCTTCCAGAGTCTGTTCGGCCTGCTCAGCGGTGGCGCCACGGCCATCTGCGGGGCTTCTGCGGCGATGGCGATTTCCGCCGCCCTGCCCGGTCATGCCGGCAAGGAGAAAGCCACCCTGTTCACGGTGATCGGGGTCTCCGCACTGTCCACCATGGCCATGATCGCCTACCCGATGATTGCCAACGGCCTGGGGCTCGACGCGACGCAAGCCGGCATCTTCCTCGGCGCCACCATTCACGACGTGGCCCAGGTGGTCGGCGCCGGCTACGGCATGTCGCATGAGACCGGTGACACCGCCACCGTGGTCAAGCTGATGCGCGTGGTCATGTTGCTGCCGGTGATCATCGTGGCAGCAATGATCACCCGTGCCCGCGGTGCCGACGACAGCGGCAAGCGCCCGCCGCTGCTGCCCTGGTTTGCCGTGGGCTTCATCGTGCTGGCCAGCATCAACAGCACCGGCGTGGTGCCGGCTGCCGTGCAAGGTTTCGGCAATGAATTGTCCCGCTGGCTGCTGGTGATCGCCATCAGCGCGCTGGGCATGAAAACCCAGCTCCGGGAACTGGCCTCGGTGGGGATCAAACCGATCCTGCTGATGTTCGGCGAAACCCTGTTCCTCATGGCTCTGGTACTGGCCGCACTGCACTGCTGGCCTTGAACTCACCACCCCGGGCAGTCCCTGCCTGGGGAATTGTTCGCGCGCATTTTCATTCGCAGTAGCCTGAGGGCCGCCGCAAGATCTGGAGTAATTCAGCATGACAGCTTCGGAGCAGACGCCTCGCAAGCGCAAACCAGCGGCGCTCAAAGGCTTCCTGTTCGAGATGATCAAGGTCGGCAACCAGCGCCTGCGCGTGGGTATCCGCCACAGTCGCAAGGGCGGTATTCCGCTGCTGTTATTCAATGGCATCGGCGGCAATGCCGAACTGCTGCAGCCGTTTGTTGACGCCCTGCCCGACCGGACAGTGATCACCTTCGACATCCCCGGGGTCGGCCACTCGCCTATGCCGGCGCGGCCCTATCGCATGTCCGGCATTGCCCGTCTGGCACACCAGCTGCTGCTGCAACTGGGACACCTGCAGGTCGATGTACTGGGGATTTCCTGGGGCGGCACGGTGGCCCAGCAGTTTGCCCGCAACTACCCGCGCCAGTGCCGCAAGCTGGTGCTGGCCGCCACCACGCCGGGGGCCATCATGTTTCCCGGCAAGCTGGGCATCATTCTGATAATGGCCTCGCCGCGTCGCTACATTGATGCCGACTATGCCCGGCGGATCGTCGGCGACATCTACGGTGGCGCCTTTCGCCGCAACCCTGACCTTGGCCGCGAACATTTCCAGCACGTGCGCTGGCAGTCACGCCTGGGCTACTACCTGCAGCTGTTCGCCATTTCCGGCTGGAGCAGCCTGCCCTGGCTGCACAGGCTGCAGCAGCCGACGCTGATCATGATCGGCCTGGACGACCCGATCACGCCACCGGCCAACGGCCGTCTGATGCATGTATTGATGCCCAACGCCGAACTCTGGCACAGCCACTGCGGCCATCTGTTTCTGGTCACCCAAGCCAAGGATTCTGCGGCGGCGGTGCACCGATTTCTGCAACAACCCTGACCCCCCAGGCAACTCCGAGACGATCATGAAGCAAACCAGCCCCAGCCCTGTGCAAGTTACTGTCGACAATGCCCGGCCATCGGCCACGGCAAAACGCCGTAAGCCGGCAGTACCGCGTACGCCAGCGGCAGAGAAACAAAGCCAGGGACTGGCACGCACGGCACAAGCCGTCGACCTGCTCGCCGAGGTGGCGAACCACACCATGGCCGCCAACCCGCTGATCGGTCTGCGCGCAGCCGATCTGGCCAGTGCCGCTGGCAGCTTGCTGCACGCCGTGCGCAAGGCACCGAAGAAGGCTGGCGGGCACCTGCTCCACTACAGCAAATCGCTGAGCAGCATCGTCAGGGGCTCTTCCGGGATCGCCCCTCATCCGCGCGACAAGCGCTTTGCCGATCCGGCCTGGCAGAACAACTTTCTGCTCAACCGCATCATGCAGGGCTATCTGGCCACCCAGGACGAACTGCAGCGCTTTATCGCCGAATCCGGGCTGGACGAGATGAACAAGAGCCGTGCGCAGTTCGTCGCCACACTGGTGATGGATGCGTTGGCGCCGAACAACAATCCGTTGCTCAACCCGCTGGCCCTGCGCAAGATCATCGACACCGGCGGTGCCAACCTGGCCACCGGCGCGCGCCAGTTGATTCAGGATGTCCGCTCCAACAAAGGGCTGCCCAGCATGGTGGACAGCTCCGGGTTTCATCTGGGTGAAAACATTGCCACGGCCAAGGGTAGCGTGGTGTTGCGCAACGACATGTTCGCACTGCTGCAGTTCGCACCGACCCCCACGAAGGTCTATGGCCGGCCGCTGGTGATGTCGCCACCGCAGATCAACAAGTACTACGCCGTTGACCTGACTCCGGAAAAGAGTCTGATCAAGTGGATTCAGGACAGTGGCGTACAGCTGTTCGTCATCAGCTGGCGCAACCCGAGCGCCGAACACCGTCACTGGGGCCTGTCCGAGTATGTGCTGTGCCTTGACCAGGCGGTCGAGGTGGCGCGCAGTATCACCGGCAGTGCCGAGGTGAACATGTGGGGCACCTGCTCCGGTGGTCTGACGCTGGCGGCTTACCTGGGGTGGCTGGGGGCGCGCAACGATCTGGCCAAAATCGCCAACACCAGCTGGGCAGTCTGCGTGCTGAACACCAGCGCCTCGCTGGATGGCACCACCCTCGGCCTGTTCACCACCAACCAGACACTGCACGCCGCCCGCGCCCAATCGCGCCGCAACGGCGTGCTCACCGGCGAAGAAATGGCGCGGATGTTCGCCTGGATGCGTCCCAACGACCTGATCTGGAACTACTGGGTCAACAACTACCTGCTCGGCAACAAGCCACCGGCCTTCGACATCCTCGCCTGGAACGCCGACACCACCAACCTGCCGGCCCAATTGCACGCCGACTACCTCGATCTGGTGGCACTTAATCCGTACATGAACCCCGACAGCATGCAGGTTGCCGGTGAGTGGATCGACATGCGCAAGGTCAAGGTCGGCGCCTATGTGGTCGGCGGGACCACCGACCATATCACCCCGTGGAAAGGCTGCTATGGCACCGCCCGGCTGCTGGGTGAAGACACGACCTTCGTGCTGGCCAATGCCGGTCACCTGCAGTGTTTCATCAACCCACCGGGCAGCAAGAAATCCTTCTTCTATGCCGGCACCGCGAAGCAAGACGATCCGCGCCGCTGGCTGGAAAATGCCGGCGAGCAACAGCAAGGCAGCTGGTGGCCGCACTGGCGCGCCTGGATCCAGCAGCGCTCGGGCGAAGAACAGGCTGCACCGAAGAAAGCCGGCTCACGCCGCTATCCGGCACTGTGCGCAGCCCCTGGCACCTACGTGCAGAAGTGATAGTCAGCCGCCAGCGGAGCACGGGCGTAGGGTGGATAACCGCGTAGCGTTATCCACCACGGCCAGCTCTGGTGGAAATGCCGCAAGCGGCGATTTCCACCCGACGGCTAACCCATCCGACCCATGCCGGCAACCTGTCATCTAATGAAAAGTCACTGTCATCGGAAGAAAAGCAGGCGTCTGCGTTCTCCCCTAGAGTCGCAGCACCCTGAAAGTGCACTGCACACCCGGCAATGATTCAGCAGAGCGGAGACAATTGATGCGCAAACTTTATCCTGATGCCGCCAGCGCCCTGGACGGTCTGGTCGCTGACGGCATAACCCTGGCGGTCGGCGGCTTCGGCCTGTGCGGCATTCCCGAAGCGTTGATCGACGCGCTGAAGAACACTGGCAGAACCGGCTTCACCATCATCAGCAACAACTGTGGTGTCGATGATTTTGGGCTGGGTCAGCTGCTGCATACCCGCCAGATCAGCAAGATGATTTCCTCCTACGTTGGCGGCAACAAGGAATTCGAACGTCAGTACCTGTCCGGCGAGCTGCAACTGGAGTTCACCCCGCAGGGCACCCTGGCCGAGAAATTGCGCGCCGGCGGCGCCGGTATTCCGGCCTTCTACACCAAGACCGGCTACGGCACGCTGGTTGCCGAAGGCAAGGAAACCCGCCAGTTCGAGGGCGAGTGGTACGTGATGGAGCGCGCGCTGACCGCTGATGTGGCGCTGATTAAGGGCGCCGTGGCGGACAAGGCCGGTAATCTGATGTTCAACAAGACCGCGCGCAACTTCAACCCGGCGGCTGCCAAGGCTGGCCGGGTGTGCGTCGCCGAGGTCGAGGAGATCGTCGAAACCGGCGAACTCTCTGCCGATGAAATTCACCTGCCCAGCATCTATGTGCAGCGCCTGATACTTAACCGCAACCCGGAAAAACGCATCGAAGTGCGTACGCTAAGGAACTGATCATGACCCCGATTCTTCAAGCCAACACCCATGTACACCTGAGCATCGGCCAATCTGAGCTGGTTGCCAGCTTCGTACCCGACGGCATGAACACCTGGTACGAACGCAGTAACCCATTGCTCGACAGCGCGCCTGAGGCAACCGCCCGTACACTCGCGGTCCTCCCGCTGAGTGACAACCCGGTATTCACCGGCACCCTGGGCCTGGCTTTTTGCAACCCGTTGACCGACGGCATTCGTGCACTGAGCACACGGGAAGCGGCTGAAGGCGCAAATCTGCACCAGCCGGGTATCTACACCCTCCGCCTGCTCAGCAATAGCCACAAGGTCAGCTGAACATGGCCTGGTCCCGTGATGAAATGGCACAACGTGCCGCCCAGGAGTTGCAGGACGGTTTCTACGTCAACCTCGGCATCGGCCTGCCTACCCTGGTCGCCAACTACATCCCTGACGGCATGGACGTCTGGCTGCAAAGCGAGAACGGCCTGCTGGGTATCGGCCCGTTTCCCAGCGAAGCAGAGATCGACCCGGACCTGATCAACGCCGGCAAGCAGACCATCACCACCCTGCCCGGCAGCAGTTTCTTCGACAGTTCGGAAAGCTTCGCCATGATCCGTGGCGGCCATATCAATCTGGCCCTGCTGGGTGCCATGCAGGTGTCGGAGCACGGCGATCTGGCCAACTGGATGATCCCCGGCAAGCTGGTCAAGGGCATGGGCGGCGCGATGGATCTGGTGGCTGGCGTCAAGCGCGTGGTGGTGCTGATGGAGCACACGGCCAAGGGTGGCGAGCACAAGATCCTCGAACACTGCAATCTGCCGCTGACGGGAGTTGGCGTGGTCAACCGCATCATCAGCGACCTCGCCGTGCTGGATGTGACCAAACAAGGCCTGCAACTGGTTGAACTGGCACCTGACGTCAGTTTCGAGGAGTTGCAGGCTGCCACCGGTTGCACCATTAACCCGTAACCGACGCAGCAAGCGCGGGCGCCGCCAGCGTTGCCAAGGCTGGCGGCGCCCTGGCATGGGGGTCGCGCGTCCGCCATGCCTACCGCGCGCAGCTCATCGGGTAATCGTGCTCACCGGCAAACCAGCCCCACGCCGAGACCGGCACAGTCGGCATCGGCAGAAGTCCGCCAGAGCCACAGGATGGGGCTGACCAGCAACAAAATTGATCCATACGCAGTCAGCCTGTCTATATTTCAATTTTCCGGTTGCAGGCCTGACGCTTAAGGGAGACAAAAAGCATGATCGATCAAAGTGGCAAGACCGCCTGGATAACCGGGGCGTCGTCGGGTATCGGTGAGGCACTGGCCAAAACCTTTGTAGCCCACGGCGGATCTGCGGTGCTTTCCGGACGCAACCTGACCGAACTGCAACGCGTCGCTGGCGAGACCGGCGCTGCCGAACGCTGCCTGATCCTGCCATTCGACACACTGGATTTTGCCTGTTTGCCGGCCATGATCGACAAGGCCCTGAGCTTTCAGGGCCAGATCGATGTGCTGGTCAACAATGCCGGCATTTCGCAGCGCTCACTGGCCATTGATACCGACTTTGCCGTGTATGAGCGCATCGTCGGGGTGGACCTGCTCGCGCCGATTGCGCTGACCCAGGCCTTGTTGCCGCATCTGCTGGCTCGCGGCGCTGGGCAGCTGGTGATGATTTCCAGCGTGGCGGGCAAGGCCGGTGTGCCGATGCGCACCGCCTATTGCGCAGCCAAGCACGGTCTGATCGGCTACAGCGATGCCCTGCGCAGCGAGGTGGCCGGTCAGGGCGTCAAGGTGCTGGTGGTCACCCCGGGCTCGGTACGCACCAATGTGTCGCGCAATGCCTTGTCAGCAGACGGCTCGGCGCGCGGCCTCAGCGATGCGGCCATCGACAACGGCATTGATCCGCAGAAGGTGTCCGAGCTGATCTGGCAGGCCGTGGCCCAGGGCACCCGCGAACTGCTGATCGCCGAAGGTATGGAGGCCGGCATTCCGGGTTTGCGCGCTCAGGATCCGGAGCGCCTGTTCGATATGCTCGAGGCCATGGTCGCCCAGGGCTATGCGCAGAAAATGGCCGCGCCAACCAACCGCTGAGTAAGTCCTGTCCGGATGGACCTGATCACGAGCGCCGGTTGTTCAGGAACCCATCGGCCGGCGTCCGGCAAGGGCATGCGACAGTGTGCCGCCATCAACCATTTCCAGCTCGCCACCCAAGGGTACGCCGTGGGCGATGCGCGTCAGGCTCAGTGGCTTGCCCTGCAGCATCTGGGCGATGTAGTGGGCGGTCGCCTCGCCTTCGACAGTCGGGTTGGTGGCCAGAATGATCTCGCTGAAGCTGGCGGCTTCGATGCGGGCCAGCAGCTCGGGAATGCCGATGGCTTCCGGACCCAGCCCGTCCAGCGGCGACAGATGGCCCTTGAGCACGAAGAAACGTCCGCGATAGCCAGTCTGCTCAACCGCAAACACATCCATCGGGCCCTCCACTACGCAGAGAATACTGTCATCGCGGCGCGGGTCAGCGCACTGCGGACACAGTGCATTCTCACTGAGCGTGCGACAACGCTGGCAATGCCCGACGCCCTCCATCGCCGCCGTCAGCGCCTGCGCCAGACGCAATCCGCCGCTGCGGTCGCGCTCCAGCAGATGCAAGGCCATGCGTTGCGCCGTCTTCTGCCCGACACCTGGCAGGGTGCGCAGTGAATCGATCAGTTGACGGATCAGCGGGCTGAAGCTCATGGGGATTACCTGGAATTCGTGGAAGCTGCGGTACAGCTGGTTATTCCCTCGCCCCGTTGGGGAGAGGGTTAGGGAGAGGGGCCAGTGCACGGATGTTTAACCTCAGCCCCTCTCCCCAGCCCTCTCCCGCAAGCGGGAGAGGGGGTGACTCATGCAAGCACATAACGACCAACAGCATCGCGAGCAAGCTCGCTCCTACAGGTTTGCGCCGTGCTTTTACGCACGGTGCGAGTGGTGATCAGATGGTGTGCAGGACAAGGCGCGCACAGGCACGGGCAGCAGAGTTTACTGGTCGTAAATGAGCATGCCCGGGCCAGTCCGCAACGCAGTCATGTGCGCCAGCTGGACACCACGTTTAGAAGGGCATTTTGAAGCCGGGGGGAAGCTGCATCCCGGCGGTCATGCCGGACATCTGCGACTGGCTGTTGGCTTCAATTTTACGTACCGCATCATTCACCGCTGCAGCGATCAGGTCTTCAAGGATTTCCTTGTCTTCCTGCATCAGGCTGTCATCCAGGCTGATGCGTTTGACGTCATGCCGTCCGGTCATCACCACGCTGACCAGACCGGCACCGGATTGACCGGTGACTTCGGCGTTTGCCAGTTCTTCCTGCATCTTCTGCATTTTTTCCTGCATCTGCTGGGCCTGTTTCATCAGACCGGCCATGCCACCTTTCATCATTTTGCTGTTCCTCGGCGTTACAGGGGTTCAATGGAGTCCGGGCGAATGCTGGCCCCGAATTGTTCAATCATCTGGCGGATCAGCGGATCGGTCTTGATCGCTTCTTCGGCCTGGCGCTGACGCTCGATACGCTTGCGCGCGGCGGCCAGTGCCGGGGTTTCCTGCTCGGGTTTGCTGATGACGATCTGCAGGCTGATGGTTCGCCCCAGGTGCTTGTCGAGCGCGTCATTCAGGCGGCGTTGCTGGCTGGCATTGAACAGCGCGCTGTGCGCCGGATCCAGATGCAGCACCCAGTCATCCCCTTCCCTTTTGACCAGTGTGCAGTTTGCCGCAATGCTGCCGGTCATGCCGGACAAGCCGATACTCGGACACAGCGCCAGCCACTCGGCCGCCAATCCGGTTGCCGGCAGCACATGCGGATCCAGTACTTCCTCGACCACCGCAGGCTCCGCCTCAAGCAGCTCATCCATGTAACTCAGGGTGTCCGGATCCGCTTCGTAGTAGCTGTCGTCGGCGCTGGGCGGTTCGTCTTCGCTGTCTGCGCTCGCCTCTGTCGGGGCAATGCTTGTTGCCGGCGCAGACGCTGCGGGCTCATCCCACGGCAGATCGATCGCCGCCACGGGCTGGACAGGTGCCGACACGGGCGCGCTGGCAACCACCAACTGCGGCGCCTCAGCTGCCTTCACTTCGGGTGCAGGTGCAGGTGCAGGTGCAGGTGCAGGTGCAGGTGCAGAAGGAGTAACGGCTACCGGCGCCGTCTGTGCAACACCGGCCACTGGGTTGGTTGTGGAATCAGCAGTGGCCTTACTGATTCCCGTCGTCTTTAGGGGTCGACCGGGTGCACCGTCGGCATCGGCCGGGCGGAACGCCAGCATGCGCAGCAAGACCATTTCAAAGCCATTGCGCGGGTCCGGTGCCAGTGGCAGATCGCGCCGGCCGATCAGGCCCATCTGGTAATAGAACTGCACATCTTCCGCCGGCAGCGCCGCGGCCAGTGCCAGCACGCGGTCGCGGTCGCCCTGACCGTTATCCACCGCCTCCGGCAGCGCCTGAGCGATGGCCACGCGGTGCAGCACATTGAGGATTTCCGCCAGCACACCACTCCAGTCCGGGCCTTGTTCGGCCAAATGCCGCACGGCTTCCAGCAGCGCCCGCGCATCGCCATCGAGCAGCGCATTGAGCACGCCATAGACCTGGCCATGATCGAGGGTGCCGAGCATGGCGCGCACGTCCGCCGCCAGTACCTTGCCATCACCGAAGGCAATCGCCTGATCGGTCAGGCTCATGGCATCGCGCATCGAGCCATCGGCAGCACGGCCGAGCAGCCACAGAGCGTCGTCCTCGAAGGGGATGTTTTCCACACCCAGCACATGAGTCAGGTGCTCGACCACCCGCTCCGGCGGCATGTTCTTCAGCGAGAACTGCAGGCAGCGCGAGAGGATGGTCACCGGCAGCTTCTGCGGATCAGTGGTCGCCAGCAGGAACTTGACGTGGGGTGGCGGCTCTTCGAGGGTTTTCAGCAGCGCATTGAACGAGTGCGTGGAGAGCATGTGCACTTCGTCGATCAGGTAAACCTTGTAGCGGCCACGGCTGGGCGCGTATTGCACGTTTTCCAGCAGCTCACGGGTGTCTTCGACCTTGGTGCGGCTGGCGGCATCGACTTCGATCAGGTCAATGAAGCGCCCTTCGTCAATTTCCTTGCACACCGAGCAGACACCGCAGGGCGTGGAGCTGATGCCGGTTTCGCAGTTCAGGCACTTGGCCAGAATCCGTGCGATGGTGGTTTTACCGACACCACGAGTACCGGTGAACAGGTAGGCATGATGCAGACGCTGGTTATCCAGCGCGTTGATCAGGGCCTTGAGCACATGGGTCTGACCGACCATTTCGCGGAACGAGCGCGGACGCCATTTGCGGGCAAGAACCTGATAACTCATTGATATCCATCGCGACGGGTGCAAAAGAGGGTCAATGCTAACGGAGCATGGCGCAAATTGCACCCGCGCTGGTTAGTCAAAGAAAACAACAGATCAGGAAACAAGAGAAAGTTATGGTGACGTCCCTACCAGCCACACCCCGGCACACAATGTCACCGCTGCGGCTGCTCCCTTCCAGGCCTGACCGGGTTCACGGCTGATCGTTGCGGGGGGACCGATAGGGCCGCCATAACGCTGCCCACCATTGCAGTGGGCGGCGCCATTGTAACGGCTTGCCGGCAACTTACAACCGCTTCAAAGCGGCCGAAAAAGAGTTTCTTCGCCGACACCGGCTTAAACGCGAAAACGTCCGACCAGTTGCGCCAGGGAATTCGACAGTTCGGACAAATGCTGGCTGGCGCGCGTGCTCTGTTCGGAGTTTTGTGCCGCATCGTTGGACAGCCCGCGAATGTCGCTGATATTGCGCGCAATTTCCTCAGTGACATTGCTTTGCTGCACGCACGCCGCAGCAATCTGCGCCACCATATCGTTGATGCGCCTGACCGAATCGCCGGTTTCATTAAGCGCCTGATCCACACCGGCGGCACGCTCGACACTGTCACGTGCCTGACTGCCGCCAATCAGCATGGCTTTCACGGCATTTTGCACGCCGCTCTGCAGCCGCTCGATCATTTCCTGAATGTCCTTGGTGGAATCCTGGGTCCGCGCGGCCAGCGCACGCACTTCATCGGCCACCACCGCAAAGCCGCGACCCTGTTCACCGGCACGCGCCGCTTCGATGGCGGCATTGAGTGCCAGCAGGTTGGTCTGTTAGGCAATCCCGCGAATCACCGCCAGTACCGCGCCGATATTGGCGGTTTCCTGCTCCAGGGTCTGAATGGTGCCAGAGGCATTCTCCACCTCCTGAGCGAGCAAGCGAATGGCATTGATGGTCGAACTGACCACCAGCGCACCCTGCCGTGACTGCTCTTCTGCCTGATGGGCCGCACTGTCTGCATTCTGCGCATTGACGGCAACCTCGTGCACGGCTGCGCTCATCTGTGTGGCGGCCGTACTGACCTGATCCACCGCAGCATGCTCGCCACTGATCAACTGGTCATTCGACGATGCCATCCCGGCCAGTTGCTGCGCCGAGCTTTTCACTTCAGCCGTGACCCGCCCGACTTCACCAATCAGCGGTTGCAACTTGTCGAGAAAACGGTTGAAGGCATGCCCCAGACGGCCCAACTCATCCTTGGACTGCACATCCAGCCGTGCACGCAAATCACCATCGCCCTCGGCAATCTGCTCCAGTCGGTCAAGCAGGATTTCCAGAGGCCGGGTGACAAAGCGAGGAAAGATGATGATCAGCACCAGACAGAGCAACAACCCGACGCCAATCACAATCAGCTGCTCGGTGGCCAGTTGCTTGCCCTGTGCAACGGCTGCTGCACCCTCGGCGCTGGCTGCCTGATCCTCCAGCTCACCGAGTTTGTCGATGGCATCGCGCATGCTCTCGAACTGCGCCTCACTGTCGCCAAAACTGAGCTGACTGGCCGCGACAGGATCCTCATCGAGCAGCTGCAGCACCTGCCTGGAGGTCGCCTGCCAGCGCTCAAAGCCACGATCAAACTGGGTTACCAGCTGCAGCGCGGCATCCCCCGGCTGCATCTCTGCGTATTTGTGTACCCGGTCGTACGCCTGTTGCGCGTTTTCCTGATGCGCTGCGCGCAAACCGGCCGCATGCTCACCGGCCGCTTCATCCAGCAGGCTGCGCTCCGCCACGAAGGCCTGATACAGGTCGCGATCGGCATTGAGCAACAGACTGATGGCGGGCAAATAGCGACCGGCAAGCTTGTTGCTGGAATCCGCTACCTGATTGATGCCATTTATGCCCAGCCCACCCATCAGCACCAGCAGCAACGCCAGCAGTATGATCGGCAGGGCCACTTTCCAACGAAATCCAAGATCAGCGAACACACTCAACATGGGTAATCTCCCGGCACACACAGAAAGAAATCGGGTGCATTGCAAGCAGCTTAGACCCGGAATCGCGCAGGCAAGGAATTTCTGCGAAATGAATCGTTGTCGATCCACAATTTCAGCAGAGCTTTTAACGCGCAAAAAAACGGCCCGCTTGCACAAGGCAGCGGGCCGTCGTTTGCTCACATCACGCCTGAGCGTGAATCAATCTTCGCGGTAGCGACGCAGTTTCAGTGCCTTGCCGGCCACGCGCGTGTCCTTGAGCTTGGCCAGCAAACGATCCAGACCTTCTTCGGGCAACTCGATCAGGCTGAAGGCTTCGCGGATCTGGATACGGCCGATGGCTTCGCGGGCCAGACCACCTTCATTGAGGATGGCACCAAGCAGGTTCTTGGCCGCGATACCGTCACGCGTACCCAGCGCGGTGCGGCAACGCGCACGGCCTTCTGTCACCGGAATCGGTGCCCGGGTCGGACGTGAATCCGAGCCACTGCGCTCGCTGCGCTCAGAGCGCTCACGCGGTGCGGAAACAGTCGGCACCAGCGGTTGTTCACGCTCAAGGGCGGCCAGCGTCAGCGACTGACCATTGGTTGCCTTGCGCAACAAGGCCGAGGCCAACGCGCGAGGACTGCAGCCGATGTCGGCAATCAGGCGATCAAGCAACTCGCCATGGCTGGCTTCTGCTTCAGCCACCAACGGTGCCAGGCTGTTGGTGAGTTTCTTGATGCGCGCATCCAGCACCTGCTTGGCATCCGGCAGGCGGATTTCGGCAATTTTCTGCCCGGTCACCCGCTCAACCGACTGCAGCATGCGGCGCTCGCGCGGCGTGACCAGCAGCAAGGCACGACCTTCACGACCGGCACGCCCGGTACGGCCGATACGGTGCACGTAGGATTCCGGATCGTAGGGCATGTCGACGTTAAGCACGTGTGTGATGCGCGGCACGTCCAGACCACGGGCGGCTACGTCGGTGGCCACCACGATATCCAGCCGACCGTCTTTCAACGAATCGATCACACGCTCACGCTGATTCTGGGCAATGTCACCGTTCAGCGCGGCGACCTTGTAGCCTTTCATTTCCAAGGCGCTGGCCAGATCCAGCGTGGCCTGCTTGGTGCGCACGAAGGCGATCAGGGCGTCAAAGTCTTCCACTTCCAGCAGGCGGGTAACGGCAGCCACTTTCTGATCGGCATGCACCATCAGGAACGCCTGCGTAATGGCCTCGACTGTCTGGGTCTTGGCCGCAATCTTGATGTGCTTGGGCGTGCGCAGGTGTTTCTCCGCGATGCCGCGAATCGATGAAGGCAGCGTGGCGGAGAACAGCACGCTCTGGCGCTCGGCCGGCATGGCTTCGAAGATCACTTCCAGATCGTCCATGAAGCCCAGCTTGAGCATTTCATCCGCTTCGTCGAGGACCAGGAAGCGAATCGTCGACAACACCTGGCCGTTCCGGCTCAGGTGATCCACCAGACGGCCCGGCGTGGCCACGATGACTTGCGCACCCTTGCGGATGGCCGCCAGTTGCGGGCCCATCGGCGCGCCACCGTAAACAGCCACCACGTTAAGGCCGGGCATCTGCTTGGCATAGGTTTCAAAAGCGGTCGCCACCTGCAGCGCCAGCTCACGGGTTGGTGCCAGGATCAGCGCTTGCGGCTCGCGCTTGGAGGGATCGATCTTCGACAGGATCGGCAGGGCAAATGCCGCCGTCTTGCCGGTGCCGGTCTGTGCCTGGCCAATCATGTCATGGCCGGCAAGGATGACCGGAATAGCTTGTTCCTGAATCGGGGACGGCTCTTCGTAGCCAACCGCGCTGGTGGCGGCGAGAACACTGGGGTGAAGTCCGAGCGCGGCAAAGCCGCCGGGTATCTGGGTCATGGGTATGCCTCTATGCATCCGCAAAGACCCAAGCCCTCAAAGCTGCACTTGCCGTGAAAGACCTTGTGGGTCGCCCTGGCAGCCTGAATGAAGAGTATTTGCGTGAACGCGTGTTGATGAATGTAACGTCAAGGAGGTCTGCCAAGCAGACCAGCAGCCGAAGCAAGGCTTCGAGAACTTGAACCTGAACGGGGGCCAAACGTTTGGCCGGCGCGCATCATACAGGAATCGCATGACAATCGGGCAGTTTTCTCACCACAGCGGATGGATGATCGGCGCGAACATGGACAATCCATGCGCAGGCAGCTATATCCCTTCAGGCACTCAATCAGCCCACCGGCCCCCGAAAGGATCTGCCCATGACCACCAGCACAGCAGGCCGCGTCAGTCGCGAAAAACGAGGCCACATCATGCTTATCGGCCTGGACCGGGTCGCCAAGCGCAACGCCTTCGATGAGCCGATGCTGACTGATCTGGTCATGGCAATGGGCGAATACGAGCGCGACAGCAATGCCCGCTGTGCCCTGCTGTTCGCCCATGGCGATCACTTTACCGCCGGACTGGATCTGGCCAACGTGGCAGATCTGTTCCGCAATGGCTGGCAATTGCCGAAGGGCGCCATCGATATCTGGGGCACCTTTGGCGGACCCCGCCTGAGCAAGCCGCTGATCGTCGCCGTGCAAGGCTTCTGTTACACCATGGGCATCGAACTGATGCTGGCGGCCGATATCAACCTGTGCGCCAGCAACACCCGCTTTGCCCAGATGGAGGTGCAGCGCGGCATTCTGCCGTTCGCCGGTGCCACCCTGCGCTTGCCCTACGTGGCCGGCTGGGGAAATGCGATGCGCTGGCTGCTCACCGGGGATGAATTCGATGCCGCCGAGGCATATCGAATCGGCCTGGCCCAGGAAGTAATGGCCACAGAAGATCTTATGGCCCGTGCCGTGTGGCTGGCCGAGCGGGTCGCTGCGCAAGCGCCGCTGGGCATACAGGCCACCCTGGCCACTGCCCGCCAGACATTCAGCCAGGGCGCCGACGAAGCCGCCCGCAGCCTGCAGCCGTTGGCCAAAATGCTTCTGGCCAGCGAAGACGCCCGTGAAGGCGTACAGGCCATGCTGGAAAGACGGGCCGGTGTTTTCAAAGGGCGCTAATGCCACCTGCCAATCCGCAGCGTTACTGCGAAATGCTCCGAACTGCTTGGTACGATTAATTCAGACCATTAATTTGACGCTGTTAATTTCGATCATTCTGTCTGCCCCATCACCAAGGAGTTCTTCGTGCCCACAGTTGAGAACCGCGGCATCCAAATTCACTATGAAGTTCACGGGAGCGGACACCCTGTAGTGCTCATCCATGGAGGAACCGTTAGCTTCAAGCACAACTATGCGGATTTCGGCTGGATCGAAGCCTTGAATCACAGTGGACTTCAGGTAATTGGCCTTGATCTTCGCGGACACGGCAAGAGTGGCAAGCCGCATGAGATTGAGTCCTACGGCACGTCGAATCTGGCCAGCGATGTCGTCACCGTCCTTGACCAGCTTTCACTGACACGTGTGTCCCTTGTTGCCTACTCAATCGGAACTGCGGTTGCCCTCCACTTGTTGAAGTCGTTTCCCGAACGCTTTGATAAAGCCGCGCTCATCGCCACCGGGGATGGACTGATCGGGCATCTCCCCCATACGTTCAACAACCTGCTTCCATCCCTGCTGGAGGTATTAGACAGAGCCGATTATCCGAAAGACCTTCCGAAACACCTGTCTACGTACTGGAACTTTGTTGCTGCAACTAATGGCGACCGGCAAGCCTTGCGGGCACTTGCACAGGCAAACTATGCGCCCTTATCCACAACAGAAGCCTCGGCCATCAGGATTCCGACGCTTGTCATTAGCGGTCAGAGCGACTTGGTCCTGGGGCAAGGCCCAAAGCTGGCGCAGACCCTTGGACAAGCGAGTTACGTCGAGGTGCCTGGTGCCGACCACTTCTCGCTCGCTGCAAATCCAGACGTTAAGGCTGCCGTAGCACGCTTCATGCGGCCCGCCGTCGTTGAGCGTTAATGGCGGATCACAAACTGCCAGCGAATGCCCGCCTGACATCCATCACACATACTCCGCCAGCGCATCCAGCAGCGCCTGACGTTCTTCCGGGGTTTCGCGGGTACTTTTAACCAGATGCTCCGGATGTGGCTCGCGGTCCAGCCAGAACTTGCCGCTGACCTCACCCGCCTCAGTGGCGCTGGCCAGCCAGATGATGGTGTCTGCCCCTTCGGCCGGTGAACGCAGCACCTTCTCCGTAACCCGGTGGAACTCGGGCAGCGCCGAGACCACGCCCGGCGTATCCGCCCAGCCGGGATGCATGGCATTGACCACGATACCGGCCTCTTTCCAGCGCGCAGCCCACTCCTGGGTGAGGATCATCAAACCGCGTTTGGCGCGGGCATAGGCCTCGGCGCCGGAATACTTGCCACGTTTACTTTGCAGGTCCTTGACGCGGATTTTTTGCGAATACATGCCACCGGACAGCACATTGACCACCCGCGCCGTGCCGTTATCCCTGGCAGCCCGCTTGAGCAGCGGGAATAGCCGCTCGGTCAGGCGCATGGGGCTGAGCAGCAGGAGCGCAAAGCTTTTCTCCAGACCTTCGCTGGTTTCCTCACGCGGATTGATCAGGGCGCCGGCATTGTTGATCAGCACATCGATGGGCTGGCCTTTCCGGATCAGGCGCAGCGCCAGTGCATCGACCTCCGCCAACAGACTCAGCTCGGCGATTTCGACATGGATGCGCGGATTGCCAAAGCGCCGCTGTAGCTCTTCGGCCACCTGCGCGGCTTTTTTTGCATCGCGCGCCACCAGCGTCAGCTCAGTGCCACGCGAGGCCAGCACCTCGGCGGTGGCCAGCCCCAGGCCGGAGGTCGCGCCGGTAATCAACACGTGTTTGTCGCCCATGTAGGCTGACACCGGATTCCACTGCTTGCGCGCGCCGCGGTAACCAAAGCGGGTAAACCGCAGGATGCCGGGCACCAGCAATTTATCGCCGATAACACTCAGCCGACCCTGCTCAGGCGGCGCAAACTGGTCCTGCAGCGCCGCGTGCATGCCGGCCATGGCGCTCTTGCCGACCCGATCCATGACCCCCGGAAAAGTTTTCGCCAGCAGCGCCAGCGGGCCGGGGAAGCTGAACGTGGCGATATAGCGAACCTGAGTGCCAGTGATGGATTCGCTGAAACGGATTTCTTCCAGCGCGGTAAATACCTTCGAGTCCACGCTCATCAGCAGGCGGTTGTTGCTTTCCCATTCCAGCACGCGGTAATGCAGGGAAAAGCCAGCCTTCATGTCGATCCGGAAGGCACTGCCTACGCCCAGTGCACCTTCGGTCAGGCGCGTACCGCGCGCCACGCCCGGGTCCCATTCCTCGATACGCGGAAAGTCGGAGATGTAGGCAAATACCTCGTGCAAGGGCCGGTTGACGGTGATGGTTTCATCCAGCGTGATCTGATTGCCCATGCTTGACCTGCCTGCACAGTGATAGAAGCGGCTTCAGCTGGCCGGGCGAATGGCGTCGAGCAGCGATTGCAGAGAGTAACCCAGCCTCGGGGCAAGTTCCTCGCAGCGGGCTGTGACAGCTTGTGTATCCAGCTGCTGCTCCAGACTGGCCGGTATCAGCAGGATCACGTTGCCCTCCTTGACCGGAATTTCCCAGTAATGGCGGTGAAACAGCCCGCGCAATAACGCCGCCCCCAGGGGTTTGCCACCATCGGTGCCCCACTGATTGATCACCAGCCAACCACCGGAATTGAGCTTGTGCTGGCAGTCTTCGAGGAATTTCCAGGCCAGATGCCCGGCTGCCGGACCGGTATCGGTGTACAAATCAAGAAAGATCAGGTCGGCGGTCTCGGCCGTGGCCAGCAGTGTCATGGCATCGCCGATGCGGATGGTCAGCCGCGGATCATCGGTCAGGCCAAGGAACTGCATGGCCAGCCGCGGCACATCCGGGCGTAACTCGATCACCTCGACGTCCTCCAGAGCGAGGAACTTCAGGCAGCACTGGGTCAGATTGCCCGCGCCCAAGCCGAGAAACAGCGCGGTTTCCGCCGCCTCGTGCAAGAGCGCACCCAGCAGCATGCCGCGGGTGTAGTCATATTCCAGCCAACTGGGATCAGCGGTGAACACACAACTCTGCTCCACCGCATCACCAAATTCGAGAAAGCGATACTCGCCCATCTCGACCACCCGCACCCGTCCAAACGCGTCGTGCACCTCGGCCAGCAGGACTTCATCGTTGAACTCTTTGCTCACCCTTGTCTCCAATGACCACTGTTTGCCCGGCCACCTGGCCATTACCCAGCGCTGCAGACTGCCTGAGCAGGCCTGCGTTGACAAATATCACCGGCCGCTATGAGCATGGCGACCAGCTGTTCTAGACTTCGCGCCTAGCATTCCGTAAGCCGCCATCGATCTTCAAGGAACCCACACCATGCCTTCATTGCGTTCTCTCCTGCTCGCCTGCTGCCTGTTGGGCTCAGCCACTGCCTTTGCCGGCAATGCACTGGACAATAAAGTCATTCGAGTGGGCACCTCGGCTGACTACCCACCCATCACCACTACCGCAGAAGGCAAGGTAGTGGGCATTGATGCAGATCTGGCTGCCGAGATGGGCAAACGCACCGGCAAAGACTTCCAGTTCAAGGTGCTGCCCTGGAGCAGCCTGATAATGGCCCTGGAGCAAGGTGACATCGATGTGATCATGTCCGGCATGAGCATCACCCCGGAGCGGGCCGAAAAAGTGGCCTTCACCACGCCCTACTTCAGCGTTGGCCAGATGGCGATCATTCGCGTGGAAGACCTGGCGCGCTTCAGCAGCCCGCTGAAAATCCTGCAACCCAATGTGCGCGTCGGCTTCGTGGCTGACACCACCGGCGCCAAGTACGTGAAGCAGTTCGCCGGCATGACCACCCTGCGCTCTTTTGCATCGGTTGAACCGGCCTTGCAGGCCCTGCTCAACGGCGAAATCGATTGTCTGGTGCATGACTCGGTGACCAGCTGGATGGTCGACAAGGAGCGCCGTTACTCCAGCCTGATGAGCCTGCGCAACCCGATGACCCAGGAAGAACTGGCCTGGGCCGTGAGCAAGGATCAACCGCAACTGCTGGAACTGCTCAACAGCAACCTTGCCGCCATGCTCGAAGACGGCACCGTTGACAAGGCTGTCAACCAATGGATTCCGGTGCGCGCCACCAAGGAATAAGCCTGCGTTTTGCACACGTTTAAACTTTACCCACCATCGATGCCAAAGGCATCGCCCTGGCCTGCCTCGCGGCCGCTTGGTGGGTTACGGCCGCCGGCCTAACCCACCCTACGAAAATCGTGGCAACAGTCCTGTAGCCCGGATGCAATCCGGGGCGCCTCTTATACCCCGCCATCCCGGATTACATCCGGGCTACACCGAGCCAAGGGCGGGGAGCACCGGTGTTACTGGTAACGCGCCAACTCCTGTTTGGCGATGGCATTACGGTGTACTTCGTCCGGGCCGTCGGCAAAGCGCAGGGTGCGGGCCTGGGCATAGTGGAAAGCCAGGTTGAAATCATCCGAAACACCTGCCGCGCCATGCACCTGAATCGCCCAATCCAGCACCTGCAGGGCCATGTTCGGCGCCGCCACCTTGATCATGGCGATTTCCTTGGCGGCCACCTTGTTGCCCACCGTATCCATCTTGTGCGCGGCATTCAGCGTCAGGAAGCGCGCCTGATCGATCAGGATGCGTGCGTTGGCGATGCGTTCACGGGTCACGCCCTGATCAGCCACCGGTTTGCCGAAGGCCACCCGGCTCAGGCTGCGTTTGCACATGGATTCCAGCGCACGCTCGGCCATGCCGATCAGGCGCATGCAGTGGTGGATGCGCCCCGGGCCGAGACGGCCCTGGGCGATCTCGAAGCCGCGGCCCTCACCAAGCAGAATGTTGCTCACCGGCACGCGCACGTTGTCGAAGGTAAATTCGCCATGCCCGTGCGGCGCATCGTCGTAACCAAACACCGGCAGGAAGCGGGTCATGGTCACGCCGGGCGCATCGATGGGGATGAGGATCATCGACTGCTGCTGATGGCGGTTGGGATTGTGCGGATCAGTCTTGCCCATGAAGATCAGCAGCTTGCAGCGCGGGTCCGGCGCGCCGGTGGTCCACCATTTCTTGCCGTTGATGACGTACTGGTCACCGTCACGGACGATGCTCGCCTCGATGTTGGTGGCGTCGGAGGAAGCCACATCCGGCTCGGTCATGGCAAAGGCGGAACGGATCTCGCCGGCCAGCAGCGGCACCAGCCACTGCTGCTTCTGCGCTTCAGTGGCGTAGCGCTCCAGCGTCTCCATGTTGCCGGTATCCGGCGCGTTGCAGTTGAAGGCTTCCGGGGCGATCCAGGAGCGGCCCATGATCTCGCACAGCGGCGCGTATTCCAGGTTGGTCAGCCCGGCGCCACGCTGGGATTCGGGTAGAAACAGGTTCCACAGGCCGGCGGCGCGCGCCTTGGCCTTGAGTTCCTCCATCACCCGGGTCGCCACCCAGGCATTGCCGGTGCGGCGATTGGCTTCGACCTCGGCGTGATACACCGCTTCGGCAGGATAGATGTGCGCTTCCATGAACGCCGTCAGGCGCGCCTGCAGGTCCTGCACTTTGGGTGAATAATCGAAATCCATACTCAGTCTCCTTGTAAATACTCCGGGATGCTCCAATCGCAACTTTTGTAGGATGGGTTGAGCGTAGCGATACCCATCAATCATCCCTCGCACGCAGCGATGGGTATCGCCGTGCTCAACCCATCCTACGGCCCGCCGGCAATACGCAACCGGGACATAGCCGTTTATTCAGCCTGAGCAAACGCCCAGGCGATATCCGCGATCAGGCCGGCCTTGCGCCCCATTTCCACGGCGTTGTCACTGGACGCATTGCCTTGCAGGCCGCGCGCCCAGACGCCGTGCAGGATGGCTGCAATGCGGAACATGTTGAAAATCAGGTAGTACTCGTAACCGGGAATGTTTTCCCGTCCGCTGCGCTGACAGTAGGCAGCCACGAACTCGGCCTCAGTGGGAATGCCCAACGCGCTGAAATCCTCACCACCCATGCCGCGAAACACATCGGCCGGCAGACGCCAGGCCATCATCAGGTAGGCGAAATCGGACAACGGATGGCCCAGGGTCGACAGCTCCCAGTCCAGTACTGCCAGCACGCGCGGCTCGGTCGGGTGCCACATCAGGTTGTCCAGGCGGAAATCACCATGGGCGATGCGGGTTTCATCGCCCGCCGGCAGATGCCTGGGCAGCCAGTCGATCAGCCGGTCCATGGACTCGATGCGCGGCGCTTCGGTTGCCGCCAGGTAGTTCTTCGCCCAGCGCGCCACCTGACGCTCGACGTACTGCCCCGCCTTGCCGTAATCGCCGAGGCCGACTGCCGCGTAATCAACGCTGTGCAGTGCGGCGATCACCCGGTTGATTTCATCGTAGTGGGCGCCGCGTTCGGCAGCCGTCATGCCCGGCAGTGCCGGGTCCCAGAGAATGCGCCCGCTGATGTACTCCATCAGGTAGAAGGCGGTGCCAATCACCTCGGGGTCTTCACACAGACCGTACATCTTCGGCACCGGGACATCGGTTGCCGCCAGCGCCTGCATGACCCGGTATTCGCGGTCGATGGCATGGGCCGACGGCAACAGCTTGCCCGGTGGCTTGCGGCGCAGGATGTAGCACGTGCCCTGGCTGCTGATGCGATAGGTCGGATTGGACTGGCCACCTTGAAACTGCTCGACCGCCAGATCCGTCGCACCCCCACTGAAACCCGGCACATGCGCGCCCATCCAGCGTGCCAGACCAGCCACGTCGAAGGGATGCACCACGCCGACCAGACGCGCGCCCGGATTAACTTCCGGCTGCTGCATGCTCATACCGCCGTGCAGCCGCCATCGACCGCGATGGCCTGACCGGTGATGTAATCCGAGGCCTTTGAAGCCAGCAGCACAGCGATGCCCTTGAGATCGTCTTCGTTGCCCAGACGACCGGCCGGGTTGAGGTCGATGTACTTCTGCTCGATCTTGTCCAGCAGGCCAGCGGAAATCTTGGTCAGGAAAAAGCCCGGGCAAATCGCATTCACCTGAATGTTGTACTTGCCCCACTCCGCCGCCAGTGCCTTGGTGAAATTGACCATGGCGCCCTTGGCGGTGTTGTAGCCGACTGTGTCCATGCCCCAGCCCGGCGGATTGCCACCGAGCCCTGCAATCGAGGCGATATTGATGATCTTGCCGCCACCGTTGGCAATCATGCTGCGCTTGCCGATTTCCCGGCTGAGGAAGAATTGCGCGCTGATGTCCAGGTCCATCACCTTGTGCCAGGCCTCATCAGTCATGTCCTCGGCCGGAGCGCCCCAGCTGCAGCCGGCGTTATTCACCAGAATATCGACCTTGCCGTAATGGCTGATGATCGCTTCAGCCAGACCGGGGATGGAGGGGAAATCGGAGAGATCGTTGCGCACCGTGAAACAGGGAATTCCCAGTTTGTCGAAGTGCGCCTGCGCTTCATCCAGCTCATGTTGCTTGCGCGCCGACAGCGCAAGGCTGGCGCCGTGCTCGCCCAGCGCCTCGGCCATTTGCAGACCGATTCCGCGGGAACCACCGGTGATCAGGGCCACCTTGCCCGTCAGGTCGAACAGCTGTTGGGTTTTCATGCACAAGCCCTCTTGATGGGTGCCAGCCCGCACGGCGGGACACGGGGTGAAGGATGCGAAGCAAGGTTCGCCGGGATAAGCACCCTACAGAGGCCGGGCGGGTCCGTAAATGAATAGCACTCCGCTTTGATTGGCGGTCATAAAGACAACCTATTGATCCCATACAAGCGCCAGCCTGACCTGATCGGTTAAGATGCGCGTCCGCCGTAAACGCCATCACCCGAGACCCGAGATGTCAAACACCTGGACCCCCGAAAGCTGGAGAAACAAGCCCATCCAGCAGCAGCCGCAATACCCGGACGCCGCCCACCTGAGCCGGGTCGAGCAGACGCTGGCCGGTTATCCGCCGCTGGTGTTTGCCGGTGAAGCACGGGAATTGCGCCGCCAGTTTGCCGAGGTCAGCGAAGGCCGGGCGTTTCTGCTGCAAGGTGGTGACTGCGCGGAAAGCTTTGCCGAATTTTCCACCCTGAAGATACGCGACACCTTCAAAGTGCTTTTGCAGATGGCCATCGTCATGACCTTTGCCGCTGGTTGCCCGGTGGTCAAGGTCGGGCGCATGGCCGGCCAGTTCGCCAAACCGCGTTCGGCCAATGACGAAACCATCGACGGTGTGACCCTGCCCGCCTACCGTGGCGATATCGTCAACGGCATCGGCTTCGACGCCGCCAGCCGAATCCCCGATCCGGAGCGCCTGCTGCAGGCCTACCACCAGTCCACCGCCAGCCTCAACCTGCTGCGCGCCTTCGCCAGCGGCGGCTTTGCCGATGTGCATCAGGTGCATCAGTGGAACCTCGATTTCATCGCCAACTCGGCGCTGGCCGAGCGCTACAGCCAACTGGCTGACCGCATCGACGAAACCCTCGCCTTCATGCGTGCCTGCGGCCTGGACAGCGCGCCGCAGCTGCGCGAAGCGAGCTTCTTTACCGCCCACGAAGCGCTGCTGCTCAACTACGAGCAGGCGTTCGTGCGCCGCGACAGCTTGACCGGCCAGTTCTATGACTGCTCGGCGCATATGCTGTGGATCGGCGACCGCACCCGCCAGCCGGACGGCGCCCATGTGGAATTCCTGCGCGGCGTGGGCAACCCGATCGGGGTCAAGGTCGGGCCGTCCACCAGTAGCGAAGACCTGCTGCGCCTGCTCGACATCCTCAACCCGGACAACGACCCGGGTCGTCTCAACCTGATCGTGCGCATGGGCGCCGGCAAGGTCGGCGAGCACCTGCCACGGCTGATCCGCACTGTACAAAACGAAGGCCGCAAAGTGCTGTGGAGTTCCGACCCGATGCACGGCAACACCATCAAGGCCTCCAGCGGCTACAAGACCCGCGACTTCGCGCAGATCCTCGGTGAGGTCCGCGAGTTCTTCCAGGTGCACAAGGCCGAGGGCACCTATGCCGGCGGTATCCATATCGAGATGACCGGACAGAACGTCACCGAATGCATCGGCGGCGCCCGCCCGATCAGCGAAGCCGGTCTGGCCGACCGTTACCACACCCACTGCGACCCGCGGCTGAACGCCGATCAGTCGCTGGAACTGGCGTTCCTGATTGCCGAAACGCTGAAAGAAGCCAAGCGCTGACGAGGAACTCTGAGCAAGGTGGGTTAGGCCCCAGGCCGTAACCCACAATGCCGACCAAAGGTCGGCCGCTTATGCGAAAAACCGCCAAAGGGATGCCTTCGGCATCCATGGTGGGTTACGCCTTTGGCTAACCCACCCTACGCAACACACAGGCAACCGCCCCCCTCACAGGACAAACCCATGCTTATCAAAGCACTGCGCATCGCACTCGGTCAGTTGATCGTATTTCTCGATTTCATCACTCGCCCGCGCCCGCTCAAACGCACTGCCGAAGCACAAGCGGTGATTAGCCAAGAAGCCAGCAAACTGGCGCTTTATCAATTCCATGCCTGCCCGTTCTGCGTGAAAACCCGCCGCACCCTGCACCGGTTGAATGTCCCGGTCAGCTTGCGTGACGCCATGCATGACGCTCAGGCACGGCAGGAGCTGGAACAGCAAGGCGGCAAGATCAAGGTGCCGTGCCTGCGCATTGAAGAAAACGGCCAAAGCACCTGGCTGTATGAATCCAAAGCAATCATTGCCTATCTGGACCAGCGCTTCGCTGCAGTCTGAGAGCTAATGCAAGCCTGCCAAGCTATCAACACTCAATGAGTCGCAGGTTTGGCAGCAGTTGTTGGGCGCACAATCCTGATGAGATTGACCAGACAAGCAGCCAAGGGAATGCGCCTCCGGTGTAGGCTTTCAGGAACTCTCAATGTCGCTGAAACCCTCGACTGAAACGTCCACCGGGGTAGCCAGCACCTTGTCGATCCGCTTGCCATCCATGTCCACCACCTCGAACATCCAGCCATCCCAAAGCACACGATCGCTGGTGTTGGGCACACGCCCCAGTAACAGCATGAACATGCCAGCCACGGTGTGATAACGCCCTTTATCTTCTTCAGGCGTGGTCTTGAGCGTGAGGCGATCCTTCATTTCCGGGATCGGAATGGCGCCATCCAGAAGCCACGAACCATCGTGTCGCTGCACGGCCCAGGAGTCCTCGGCATTATTGGGCGTGAACTCACCGGTAACTGCCTCCAGGACGTCTTGCAGGGTGACAATGCCCTCCAGAGCACCGTACTCATCGATTACAAACGCCATGTGCATGCTGCTGGCGCGGAATTGCTCCAGTAGCTCCATCCCCGTAAGCGTTTCCGGAACATAAACGCACGGATGGACCTGTTGTGAGAAATCCGGATTCTCGCCCCTAGCCAGACAGGCGAAAGCCTGCTTGGTATGGATGACCCCCAGCAGGTTATCCAGACCGCCATCGCATACTGGAAAGCGGGAATGTTCTGATTCGATCATCAGCTTGATGTTTTCTTCGGGCGCCCTTTGCATTTCGATGTACACCAGATCAGAACGCGGAATCATCAGTGAACCCAACTGGCGATCATCCAGACGGAATACATTGCGCACCATCTCGTGCTGATGCTGCTCGATCACTCCGGATTCCGAGCCCTCTTCAAGCATGGCGTGAATCTCTTCCTCGGTGACGCCAGAGTTATTGAGCTGGCGCACCCCCATCAGGCGCAGGATGGTGTGCGTCGACCAGGACAACAGCACCACGAACGGGCGCGTGAGGAAGGCAAGAGTCACCATCGGCCGCACCACCAGACGCGCGATGAGTTCCGGATTGATCTGTCCGATTCGCTTGGGCACCAGCTCGCCGATTACGATGGAGATGTAGGTGATCACAATCACCACTCCGGCCGTGGCACCAATACTCGCCGTCGCTGCAGGCACGCCGAATGTCTGCAACCAGAGGGATAGCGGCTCTGCCAGCACAGCCTCGCCGAGGATACCGCTGAGCACGCCAATCGAGGTAATGCCCATCTGCACGGTGGAGAGAAACCGGGTCGGATCCTCGCTGACTTTCAAGGCTAAAGCCGCCGATGAGTCACCATCAGCTGACAGCTTCATCAGCCGCGCTTTTCTCGCGGTCACCAGAGCAATCTCGGACATGGCAAACAAGCCATTAAGGACGATCAGTAAAACCAGGGCGAAAATTTCCACTGTTTAACTCCAACCTTCACTGCAGACAGATAAAAATGAATTGATGCCGAGAAACCGGACGAATGCCCATTGGACCGGATGACGCGCCGACGCGATGGTCGAACGCAGGAAATACCTTCCAGGCAAAACTGAGATCAGTGTGAGCGAACTGAACACTCCCTCAAGCGGGAGCTCTTTATCTGGTTGCCTCAGGCAACCAGCAATCAGGCTGGACAGATTTGTCCGGGAGAAGAAGTGGAAACTGGGGGGTTCCGAAGGGTTTGACATACAAACACAGGATCTAGGGCGGGTGAGAATAATAGTGGCATCCCTAAAGAGCCCTAAATTCAGGATGTTACAAACTGTTTTGCCCGCGCCGCAGACCTAAGCATGCGCTGGTCGAACTGACACCACAGAACACATTTTTTCGTCGCTGGATGTTGCAGACGCTGAAACATCCCCTCCTGCAATAGCCAAGTCCGAGCTTAGCTGGCTATGCTCTGAGCCCATGACGTCCGCCCTGCCCATTCGCAACCCCTGTCCTCCCGGCACCTGCACCTGCGGCCGCGATGACCTGCTCGACTCACCCACTGCCGATCTGCGCAGCCTGCGTCTGACGCTGAAGGAAGAGAAACGCCTGCTTGAGCGGCTGGAAAACATCCAGGATCTGCAGGATCTGCAGCACATGCAGGCACGCCTTTACCAACAGCTGGGCATTGTGTTGCAGGTTTCACCCAAAGCCAGTGAAGTGCGCAGCCTGCGCGGATTGGCCATCCATGTGCCGGAACGTCCCGGGCTATGTCGCAAGATCCGCCAGTCGATACCGGCGGCGGTGCGCAAATGCCTGGAGCAACGCCCGGAAATCGTGCACCGGCTACTGGACGCCGAGGATCTGTTCCGCGACCTGTAACGCCCCGACTGTCAGTGACCGGGCAACGCCGTGTAGATTGTGGTAACACCGTTGATGATGAACTGCACGCCAATCGCCAGGGTGAACAGGCCCATGACCTTGGTCAGCACCGTCATGCCCACCTCGCCCAGCAGCTTCACCAGGAAGGTGGCGAAATAGAAGATCAGGAAAATGATCACCACCATACTGCAGATCGCCAGAAACAGTGGCCATTCGGAATGCGACTGTGCAGCCAGATGGGAAAACACCGTGACCGTGGAGATGGTGCCGGCACCCGTGGTCAGCGGCAGGGTAATCGGCACGATCATGGTCGAAATCACGGTGGAGCGATTGATCTCATGCTTGACCACCTCCTTGCCATCCACATCGCTGGAGCTGGTGGCACTGAGCATGCTCATACCGGTACCGCCCAGCAGGACGCCGCCGGCAATCTGAAAGGCGCTGATGCTGATGCCAAAGAAACTCAGTACCGCAGCGCCGGCGAGCATGCTGATGCACATGATCAGAAAGGCACTCAGCGAACCCAGCGCTATCAGCCGGACTTTCTGCAGTTTGTTCAGGCTGATGGTGAGCGCCAGAAAGGGTGCCAGGGCGGGAAAGTTGTTCGCCACGGCGAACAGCCCGAGCAAATAGTGCTGAAACGAGTTTTCCATTGAATAAGCGGCCTTGAAGCGGGTTGCTGGAAATATCCGTCTGGAGTGCACTCCAGAGAATGGCCATTATTGATCCGGCCCGGTAATGTCCTGATTTTCGCAGGGTGGGCTTCAGCCCACCGAGTGCTCGCCAATGGTGGGCTGAAGCCCACCCTACAGTGCAAACTTCAGCGGGCCGGATAAATAGTCTATGGACCTTTGTAAAGCGCCGTCCACCGCAATGGCGCCTGATCAAGGCAGATCGTGGATCGGTTGGACCCCGCTCTGGCTGCGTGTCCTGCGCAAACTCAAATCCCGGCACACTCCATCAGTCCTGCGGCACCGGCGCGCAGACGCTGAGCTTCCGGCCTACGGCAGTTCAGCTGGATACGCTCCAGCCCCAGCCAGTCGGCCAGCGTGCGCAGTTGCTGCCCCAGCGCCAGCAGCGCTTCTGTGCTCATCCCTGCTGCTTCCTCGTGCACGGCGTGAACTGCCAGCCTGCCGTGCGCGCGTTCGGCGCGCAGATCGACGCGCCCGACCAGTTGACCTGCATACAGGAACGGCAACACGTAGTAGCCGTAAACCCGCTTTGCGGCCGGGGTATACAGCTCCAGCCGGTAACGAAAACCGAACAGCCGTTCAGTGCGTTCGCGCGCCCAGATCAGTGAATCAAAGGGTGACAGCAAAGCCGTTGGCTTGAGTCCGCGCGGCACTTTCGGCTCACCGGGACACCAGGCCGTATGCCGCCAGCCTTCGACCTGCACAGCCTGCAACTCGCCGGACTCGCTCAACTCGGCCAGACGCAGACGCGTGTCAGCTGTATCCATACGGAAGTAGTCGCGCAGATCCTGTTCGGTGGCCAGACCCAGTGCCCGGGCCGCGTGCAGCAGCAGTTGGCGCTGCGCAGCGGGTTCATCCGGTTCAGGCTGATTGAGGATGGCGCCCGGCAGCACTCTGTCCGGCAGGTCGTAGAGGCGCTCGAATCCACGCCGACTGGCCACCGTCACTTCGCCGGCGGCAAACAGCCATTCCAGCGCATGCTTTTCCGCGCTCCAGTCCCACCAGGGGCCGGCTTTTTGCGCACGCTTGCCCAGGCTGCCGGCACCCAGTGCGCCGTGCTCGCGGACCGTCTGCAGCACCTGCCGGATCAGCGGCTGCTGCTGACGACCGAACTCAGCCAGCTGGCGGTAGATTCCCTGCCCGGCCGCCGCGCGGCGCATGCGCCAGCGCAACAACGGATAGAGCTGCATGGGCAACAGCGAGGCTTCATGGCCCCAGTACTCGAACAGACTGCGCTGCCGCCCGCTGCCCCAGGCCTGCTGATCCAGCCAGTCCATCGGGTAGTTGCCAAGACGGGAGAACAGCGGCAGGTAGTGCGAGCGCACCAGCGCATTCACCGAATCGATCTGCAGCACACCCAGGCGCTCGGTCAGCGCCTTCACCCTGGCCGGTTTGGCTGCAGCACTGCCGGTTGCAAAGCCCTGAGCTGCCAGGGCCAGAGGGCGCGCTTCGGACAGGGAAAGATGCAAGGGCATGATGGCTCCAGAAAGAGTGCTCTGCCCAGACTGAGGGTTGCACGCCGCCAAGGCTAGCAAAAAGAACGGGGCCCGCAGGCCCCGTTGTCGTTCACGCGCAGGCTTACTGACCCTGGTTCAGCGCCTGATCGTGGAAGATGCCATGGTTATCCACGCCGAGCATGAACTTGGCAACCGCCAGACGCTGCTCGGGTGACAGGTAACTCTGGGCCGGCAT
>JACCEA012260832.1_pt1 | contig 33282 bp, 29 predicted proteins | sample 7449851 | NCBI WGS metagenome assembly JACCEA01 (sample SAMN15323453, study PRJNA562643) | freshwater metagenome | isolation source: river surface water | place: USA:Blue River Watershed | collected 2017-08-18 | reverse complement strand
TTTGATGCGGTGCATGCAGAATACACCTCAAGAAGGGATCTACTCGTTAAGCGCCTCACATCGATACCGGGTGTCAAGTGTCCGTTGCCGGGCGGTGCGTTCTACGCTATTGCTCAGCTGCCGGTTGCCGACAGCGAGCGTTTCTGTCAGTGGCTGCTCGAAAGCTTCTCGCACAATGGTGCTACCGTTATGATGGCACCTGCTGCCGGTTTCTATGCTACCCCTGGTAAAGGAAAGAACGAAGTGCGCCTTGCCTACGTACTTAATACCGATGCCATCAATGGTGCTATGGATTGCCTTGAAGAAGCCTTGAAGCAGTACAAAGACTGATCTGATTTTTAATTGATCTGCAAGCGAGGGACTGTGTAAAACAGTCCCTCTTATATTTCTGATCACCTCCTGACGAAGGTCAGTTTCGCTACTGACTTCGGTTACTTTCTTCACCTTTGTCAATAGCGAACTTTGTGGCATAAAAATCAAGGTTATGAAGGTGAATATGTTGTTTGCAGACAGGGTTATCAGGTTAGTAGCTTCTTTTGTGTATCTGATCCTTTATTTTACAGGTGTTATTCATCCGGGCATCGGATTGTGGTTGATGCCGGTAGCGGTTGTTTTCTTTGTTACCTCTTATACCGGTTTTTGCCCATTATACGCTTTGTTGGGTGTAGGTGCAGGTAAAAAGAACAGGATGGCACACTAAGATGTTGTTTGTCACAGGGTCGTGCATTACATTGATTTTAATGATAAAATCACTTTGCTTTTAACAAGCAGTGAGCTAATTTTGACATAACCAAAAATACACAACACATGAAAAAACTGTTTATCGTTGCCCTTGCGGCAGGATTGCTTTCTGCATCGACAAGTCATGCAGGATTTATTATGAAGAAAAAGCCGGTTGCTATCGAGCAGGTAGCTGCGGCTGGTGAGCCAACAGCAATGGCGGCAGCACCTGCAGACAATAGCACAGCTACTGTTGCTCAGGTGCAGAACGCTACCGAGAAACAAACGATCGTATCTAAGGTGCTGAAGAAAGGCGGTGCGGAAATATCGAAAGCGCTCTACGTTGTTCTTGCTATCATCGGTTTTGGATGGCTGGCAATGGGTATCAACGATAATTTCGAAGATTGGGATTGGGTGCTTTCGTTGGTACTTTATATCCTCGGCTGGTTGCCAGGATTGATCTACACCCTTGTCAAGATGAAAAAATACTATAAATAGTAAGTTGCGAAATATTAGTTACTGAAGGATGCACGGTCTGTGCATCCTTCGTTTTTTTCGAGAATCCTTTAAACGGGGGACCACATACTATTTGCCCGGTTGCAAACGCTCTACTTCAGGCATTATCGCATTCACCAGTGAGTCCATCTCGTCAGGGTGCGCTTTATACCATACCATAGCTTGTTCAAATTGCTCGCGTGTCACTTTATGGTGAGCGAACACATCTGTATAAAATGCGGTGAGCGAATCGGCGTTTTTAGTCCCGGGTTTGTGTAGGGTATCTTTGGTCATTCCGCTGTATACCTCAGCTATGTTGATGTCGAGTAGCAGTCGCTGCATCTTCTCGCGGGGGATCGGGGCCTCCTTAGCTCCTTGGTCATCGCAAGAACCGGTAGTTATCAATAATGAAACGGCAATTACTGCTGAAAGCAGAGCACGGTTAAACGTCATTTAAGGGCGTTGTATTTAGCTGAGTTAGCCACATCAAGGGCGGCTAACAAGGTTATGTATTGTTGGCGCTCCTGCTTGGGTGTTAGTTCCAGTAGTCGGATGAATTCGTCGCTTTTGGCATTAAATAGGAACTGCATGTAAATCGAACTAGGATTTTCCTTGTTCACCTGATATAGCTTCTTGATGCCTACCATGATGCGGGTACGAGCCTCGGTTGGTTTCATGGACATACTGTCGAGTCCCTCGCGGTGCATGGTGTACCAGAAGTTGCGCACGTCCTGAAATCGTTGATTTAACATCTGGTCAATAAGCCAGTAGCGGTTACGGTTATTCTCTATCGCCTTCCATCCGCCTATTCCTTTTCCGTCAGGCGCATTATTCACTATATTCTGAGCTTTTTTCAGGATGGCAGTTCCGCCGCTGGGTGAAAAGCTGTCGTTGTCCAAGCCTACAATGATATAGGCATAGTAAGCGAGCATTGCGGTGAGGTTGCTACTCAGAGCGTCGGTTCCGTTCACACGGTTGTCGTCAAAGTTCAGTGGGTTGAATGGCGAGAACTTGAACGCGAATTCCTTGTCAACAAAATTGATCAGATTGGTGGTGTAGCTCGTGTTGTACACCGGGCGCGCAGCCTGTATGCTGAACGTACCGGAGAACGCATAAGGATCGCCACCCACATTGTTAGATACCAGGTTGATGAAAATGGAGCACTCAATACGTTCTGATGCCGTATAGTCATCATTTGTCCATCGGTGACTATTCATGAAATCGGCAATGGCGCGCTGCATATTTGTGAACATTTGCGGATCCACGCCGGCGCCGGTTATTTTGTCACGCGTGATGGTCACTTTGCAGTTCAGCTCCTGAGCTATACCTGGAACCGTTGCTGCAAGCAGAATAAATAAAGCACTAAACAGTTTTTTCAGCATAACGCAATTGAATAATATGGTCAACGATCGCTACCGCGGCATCAGATTTGCTTTGCAGTTGCAGTGGCGCAACACTGCCATCCCGCTTGAGGATGGTGATCTTGTTGGTGTCATGCCCGAAACCAGCCCCTTCATCACGCAGCGAATTAAGCACTATCATGTCGGCGTTTTTGCCATTTAGCTTTTTACGGGCATTCTCTATCTCGTTTTCTGTTTCCAGCGCAAAGCCTATTAACGTTTGCCACGGTTCTTTTATTTTACCCAAAGCAGCAAGCAGGTCTTTTGTGCGGGTCAGTTTCAGGCTCAACTCATCATCCGCCTTCTTGATCTTATTGGTTGCCTGCTGGGCCGGTTTATAGTCTGCCACAGCAGCTGCCAACACAGCGATGTCGCTTTCTTTAGCCACCACCAGACCGGCTTCATACATTTCATCAGCACTTTCCACGCGAATGATGTTGATTGTGTGATTAGCCGGTTGGCGTTCTATTGGCCCGGTCACCAAAGTAACCTGTGCGCCGGCATCTGCCAGTGCCTCGGCAATTGCGATTCCCATTCGTCCGGTAGAAAAGTTGCCAATGAAGCGTACCGGGTCCAGGCGCTCGTACGTTGGTCCGGCAGTTACCATTGCCTTCATTCCCTCAAGTGGCTTGTTCTCGGCAGTGGCGAAATAGGATGTAAGCAGCGAAACAATGTTCTCGGGTTCAGCCATCCTGCCTTCGCCCACGAGACCACTTGCCAGTTCACCGAACTCGGTAGGTATCAGTTTGTTGTGGTACTCCTGTATCCTTTTCACATTGGCGCGGGTAGAAGGATGCATCCACATGTCTTCGTCCATTGCAGGGGCCACAAATACGGGGCAGCGGGCCGATAAGTAGACTGCGCAGACAATATTGTCGCACAGACCATTAGCCAGTTTGCCCAAAGTATTCGCACTGCATGGGGCTATCACCATGGCGTCAGCCCACAAGCCGAGTGCTACATGGTTATTCCAACTGTCTCCCTCAGCCACACTTTGCAATACAGGCTTGCCCGATACGGTAGAAAGTGCCAGCGGCGACACGAACCTCGCACCGGCGTCCGTGAGTAACACCTGCACTTCAGCACCCGCTTTTACCAGCAAGCGAACAAGATGTGGTGTTTTGTACGCGGCGATGCTGCCGGTCACTGCCAATACTATCTTTTTGCCTTTCAGAGACATAATGCTGCAAGTTACGCACTAATGAAAAGAAAACTAAGCCACCGGCAGCTTGCGACTGCTGTTTTAAGATGTTTTTAGATAAATCTCCTATATGTTTCCCGTTTATACCATTCTCAATGCCTAATTTTGCACCCTGTTCATGGAATCCAAGCTAATGAGTACTCGCAATCAAAACGTCCCGATAACAAACTTTCTACGGAAATCAGCAATCGCTTTGTTGCTGCTGTCCTCTCTTGCAGCCTGCAAGAATCGAAAGAAAGAGCAGCCTTCAACCTTGATAAAGGTGGATCCGAAGGAGTGGATGGACGAACATACACTTTCTAACGCGGACAGTGTGAACGTGAAGCATCTGCATCTCGACATAGCCGTGGATATGGCGAACAAGCAGATAGGGGGGTGTGCCCTGTGGACTGTTGCCAACGACCATGGTAAGAAAGAGCTCATCCTTGACACATACGACCTGACCATCGACAGTACGTTGGTGGATGGGGTAAAGGTGGAGCACAGGCTTGATGGCGTGATCAAGTACCTGGGCAGTGCGTTGCACATTCCACTGAAAGAGACATCGACAACTGTAGCGGTTTACTACCGTACAGGTGCAAATGCAAAAGCACTGCAATGGCTGAGCCCAATACAGACCCATGACAAAAAGTACCCCTTCCTCTATACACAATCAGAAGCCATATATGCTCGCTCTTGGATACCATGTCCTGATGGGCCGGGTATCAGGTTTACGTACTCGGCAAGGGTAAAGGTGCCCAAGGGACTGATGGCACTGATGAGTGCCCGCAACTCGGACGTGGTAAACGATTCGGGTATCTACCATTTCAAGATGGAGCAGCCGATACCTGCATACCTTATGGCGCTTGCCGTGGGCGACCTGGAGTTCAGGGGCATTGACGAGCGGACAGGTGTCTATGCTGAGAAGGGGATGATAGACAAAGCCCGCTGGGAGTTTGAGAACGTAGGCCGCATGGTGGGTACAGCCGAGCAGCTCTACGGACCTTACCGCTGGGGCAGGTACGATGTGCTGGTGCTGCCTCCGGGCTTCCCGATAGGTGGTATGGAGAATCCTAAACTCACCTTCTGTACGCCATCTATTATAGCAGGCGACCGTTCTCTGGTGAGCCTGATTGCACATGAGTTGGCGCATAGCTGGAGTGGTAACCTGGTGACCAATGCTACCTGGAACGACTTCTGGCTGAACGAGGGCTTTACCAACTACTTTGAGCGCCGCATCATGGAGCAGATGATGGGTGCCCAATATGCCGACATGCTCTGGGAGCTGGGTTACCAGGACCTGGAAAGTACTGTTACGCACCTTGGGGCTGATAGCCGCGACACCTGGTTAAAACTAGACCTTAAGGGTCGTGACCCGGACGACGGGCTAAATGACATACCTTACGAAAAGGGTTGTCACTTCCTTCGTTTGCTTGAGAAGAGCGCCGGCCGCGACCGCTTCGACAAGTTCCTTGTGAAGTACTTCGATTCACATGCTTTCCGCACCGTTACTACCGAGACGTTCCTCAACTACATGGACACCGTGCTTATAGGCAAGGATACTGTTCTTCGCAAAAAACTCAACATCAACGAATGGGTATATGGTCCGGGTATTCCAACCAATTGCCCACGTGCCGGTCAAGAGTTGTTTGGCAAGGTAGATGCGGACCGTACCAAATTCCTTGCGGGGACGGACCCCAAGGAAATGGCATTTGTGCACTGGAGCGCTCATGAGTGGTTGCACTTCTTGAGGGGTATGCCCGAGAGCCTGATGCCATCTCAGATGAACCAACTGGACGATGCCTTCCATTTTACCACTACCGGTAACAGTGAGGTGGCGTGTATGTGGTTCATTCTGGCTATCCGTAACAACTACTTCCAGGCGTATCCGGCTATGGAGCGCTTCCTCAGTACTATAGGCCGCCGCAAGTTTGTGGAGCCGTTGTATACGGAAATGATGCGTGCACCTGCCGGCGAGGAAATGGCAAAACGCCTGTATGGCAGGTATCGTCAGAACTACCATCCGCTGGCACAGGAAAGCCTGGACGAGATAGTGCTTGGGAAGCACCATTAATCCAACTAAGTACTGCCGTTGCGAAGGGCACCAATGTTGCGTTGGATGCCCTTCCATTTCGATCGTTTCATAGGCGATAGTTTAAAGGTTTTGTTGAATGCATCTTCTGACATGGCCTCCCATTCTCCGAGTTTCAGGTCCAGTATTTCGGGGATGGGCGTGAATGCCGGTTCGTTGTGTGGTTTTGAGAAGCGGTTCCACGGGCATACATCCTGACAAACATCGCAGCCAAACATCCATCCGTCCATTTTGGGTTGCAGGGCGGAGGGAATGAGGGCGTCTTTCAGTTCAATAGTAAGGTAAGAAATACACTTGCTGCCATCTATGATGGTGGGCGATACTATGGCTTCGGTGGGGCAAGCATCTATGCAGCGGGTGCAAGTGCCGCAATGGTCGGTAGCGAAAGGTGCATCGGGGGTGAGTTCGAGGTCGGTGATGAGGGTGGCGATGAAGAAGAAAGAGCCATCGGTTTTTGAGATCAGGTTGCCGTTCTTGCCCACCCAGCCCAGGCCGCTGCGCACTGCCCATGCGCGTTCCAGCACAGGGGCGCTGTCCACAAATCCGCGTCCGTTCACTTCGCCGATCTCAGTGCGGATGTAGTGCAACAGTTCGTTCAGCTTCTCGCGAATCACGAAGTGATAGTCGGTACCCCAGGCATATTTGGCGACCCTGGCTGCATCCGGGTTTTGCTTTTCGGAAGGGTAGTAATTGCATGTGAGCGTAATGACCGACCGTGCACCCGGCACCAACAGGGTGGGGTCTACCCGCATGTCGAAGTGGCGCTCCATGTAGTGCATGGTGCCGTTGTAGCCCTTGCTCAGCCATTTTTCCAGCCGTCGGGCATCATCGTCCAGGCGTACGGCTTTCGCGACACCACATGCAGTGAAGCCGAGGCGCGTTGCCTCTGCCTTGATCATGGATGTATGTTTGAACGCGTGCTGCATTGTTGCCGACAGGCTGTAAAAGTATCACAAATAGTGTGCCCTCTATTAATAAGGAAGCAGCCTGACGTTGGGTAGTCAGGCTGCTGTCATATGTTTATGCTATTTACTTCTTTTCGGGGATCCGCTTTAGTGTCTCCAGCAGGTACTTCCAGTATTTTTGCACCGATGATATCTGTACGCGTTCATCGGGAGAGTGCGCGCCGGTGATGTTGGGGCCGAAGGAGATCATCTGCATGCCGGGGTAGTTGGTGCCCAGTATGCCGCACTCCAACCCTGCGTGCACGGCGTTTACGTGCGCAGGTTCGCCAAACATCTCTTTATACAGCTCTGACATGAGCTTTACTACTGGGGCATCGGGTCGGGGTGTCCAACCCGGGTAAATGCCGCCATAGCTCATTTCGGCGCCCATTAGCTCGAAGGCGCTGGTGATGGCGTCGCTGAGGTCGTACTTCTCACTGTCGACCGAGCTGCGGGTGAGGCATTGCAGGCTATACTTGCCATCGGCCACGAGCACACGCGCCAGGTTGTTGGAACTTTGCACAAGGCCTGCAATTTCCGGGCTCATGCGGTAAATACCGTTAGGACAGGCGTAGAGTGCGCGTAGCAGGTTGTTTTGAAATGAAGGTGCCATGACTGATGCTGGCATATCGGTAACTTCAAGTGCAATCACCAATTTGCGATCTGTGACCTTGTATTCTGCCTCAATTTTGGAAGCAAGTACACTGAACGTTTTTTCGGCAGCCACCACCTGATCGGTCGGGATGACGATGGTAGCCACTGACTCGCGGGGGATGGCGTTGCGCAGGCTGCCACCGTTTACTGATGCTATGCTGATGTTGTGTTCCTTGGTTAGTTTCAGCAAGATCCTGTTCATGATCTTGTTGGCGTTGCCGCGGCCCAGGTGAATGTCGCCGCCTGAGTGACCGCCTGTGAGGCCACGCACCGTGAGGGTAAACGCGCTGCCACCCGATGTAGTTGTCTGGTCGTAGGTGCCGGTGGCTGTTACATCTATGCCGCCTGCACAGCCAATGGTCAGTTCGTTATCGGCCTCGGTATCGAGGTTCAGCAGTATGGTGCCACTGAGTAGGCCACCCTTCAGCGAGAGTGCGCCCGTCATTCCGGTCTCCTCATCTATAGTGAAGAGTGCTTCTATGGCAGGGTGGGCAATGTCGGTAGATGCCAGCAGGGTCATGATGGACGCTACGCCGATGCCGTTGTCGGCGCCCAGAGTGGTTCCCTTGGCACGCACCCAGTCACCATCCACAAACATCTCTATTCCCTGTGTGTCGAAATCGAAAGTGGTATCGCTGTTTTTCTGGTGCACCATGTCGAGGTGGCTTTGCATCACAATCGTCTGACGGTTTTCCATGCCTGCGCTTGCAGGTTTCTTTATTATGACGTTGCCGGCCTCATCTACATACACGGGTAATCCGAGTTTTTCGCCAAACTCCTTCATAAAGGCGATGACCCTTTGCTCTTTTTTAGATGGTCGGGGGACGGCGTTAAGATCGGCGAAGTGGTTCCACATGGCCTTTGGCTCCAGTTGTCTTATTGGTTCGTTCATAGTTCTGATATTACTCTACTAAAGTAGTAACTATTGTGCTTGGTTGCGTGCGGGAAAAAAGGGTGATGTGGTGATGTTGGTCAGTTTTCGGGTGGGGCAAGAGTCTTGCCATGAAGGGACGTTGCCCGGCTGTACTGAGCATTTTTTATTTCTGCACAGTTTTGGCGATTTTCATTGATTATCAATGGATATGTGGGAAGTTTTGCTTCCCACTGCTTCCCAAAACTGCGCAAAAACTTCTCACTTTTGCGCACCTGAGAAGTGGTGTTATTTTGTAATGTAAGTGTCTATGCAGCATATTTTTCAATTTCTATTCAAGTTACAATCAGGCATGCAGACCAGCAAAAGAAAGTTTTATGGTACTACGTTTTCTGTAGTATGACAGAAGGTGAGCGCTGGAAAGAGAGCAGAGAGCGTTGGGGGGGCGTTTTGCGGTACGACAATGTAAAACACTTTCGAGAACATTTGATGCAAGTCGAAAAGACCTTCTCCCAAATGGAAACGATAAATTATTGGTTGGTCCGGATGCGCTATGCCACCAAACTGAACAACTATGTTTGTGTTAGGCAAACAATCGTTTTCTTTACAGGGTAAAAGAAAGATATCTAATGGCAGCAAACATCTCGATAGCGATTCATGGCGGGGCGGGTACCATATTAAAGAGCAGCATGACGCCGCCGCTGCAGGCGCGATATGAACATGGTCTGCAGCAGGCACTTGATGCAGGGTACGCTATTCTGGAGAAGGGCGGTAGCAGTGTAGATGCTGTGGTGGCAGCTGTGGCATCGCTGGAGGATTTTGAATTGTTTAATGCCGGCCGCGGGGCGGTATTCAATAATGTGGGCAAGCACGAGATGGATGCCTGCATTATGCGTGGTGATACCAGGGAGGCAGGTGCTGTGTGCGGCGTGGCAGGAGTGAAGAACCCTGTGCTGCTGGCGCGCGCGGTGATGGAGCGCAGCGGGCATGTGTTGCTGAGCGGGCAGGGTGCCGAGGAATTTGGCCGTGCGCAAGGATTGGAATATGCAGATGAGGCCTACTTCTATACCCAGCAGCGCTATGACCATTGGCAGCAGGCACTAAAAGAAGACAGGGTGCAGCTGGACCACACAGATAAAAAGTTTGGTACAGTGGGTGCTGTGGCATTGGACCGTGCGGGCAACCTGGCGGCGGCTACCAGCACAGGTGGCATGACCAACAAGAAGTTTGGCAGGGTGGGCGACAGCCCGGTGCCGGGTGCCGGTACCTATGCCAATAACAAGACGTGTGCCATATCTTGTACCGGACATGGTGAGTTGTTTTTGCGGGCGGTAGTGGCACACGATATATCGTGCCTTATGGAGTATAAAGGCCTATCGCTGAAAGAGGCGTGCGATATAGTGGTACACGACAAGCTGGTGAAGATAGGCGGCGAGGGCGGCCTGGTGGCTGTGGACAAAGCAGGCAACATAGAAATGCCGTTCAATAGCGAGGGTATGTACCGCGCATGCAAGAGCAGCAATGGCGCGCCACTGGTGCTTATTTACAAATAGGAACTTTGGTTTAATCTTCGTCTTCAATGACAACCTCGGCGCCGGTGAATTTACGGGTCTCAAGGTTGTACACATCGCCTTGCGACATGATGTGTACGATGATGTTCTCTACAGATATTGGTTTGCCGAAGCTGATGTCGGCAATGTTGTTGTGTTCGATGTTTTTACCGTCCACGATAACCACGCTGCCTGAACCGATGGCTTTAAGCTTGTGCCCCTGCATCACGATGACGCCGGTGTCTTCGCCAAGGCCGATGCCTATGGCGCCCGGTTGGGCCGCCACTGCCTGTGCCAACCTATTGAAGCGGCCGCGCTTGTCGAAATGGGTATCAATGATAACGTTCTGCAATAGCCCCAGCCCGGTGGTGATCTTTACTTCGCCCTTCAGGTTGGCCAATGCCGCATTGCCTTCATAGATCATTGTGCTGCTCATGGCCATAGCCCCGGCGCTGGTGCCGGCGATCAATACAGTACCTTCTTGATAACGTTCGCGCAAGGCATCGAGGAACAATGTGCCGCCGAATATAGACGAGATGCGCAGCTGGTTGCCTCCTGAGAACATGATGCAATTACAGGCGCTGAGGCGTTCCAGGTACTCGGGTTGTGCTGCGTCTTCACGGGTGCGAATGCGCATGTGTCCCACATTAAGACAGCCCAGTTTTTCAAAAGCGTCTTTGTAGTTCTGCGCCACCTCGTCGGGGATGGAAGAAGCAGTGGTGATGACCTCTACACGTGGTTCGCCGTCTTTTACCAGGCTAACGATATTTTTAAGGATGCCCAGCTCAAAGAAATTGAGCCTGTTTCGCTGTAAGATACCTTTTTCAAGATCTGTTCCTTTGTCTTCTGCGCCGCCAACAGCTACCAAATGCCCCAGGGGATATGTCACTCTGAAATTGTTTGATGAATAGGCGGTAAAACTAACGATTTTATAATAAAGGGCATTCGCATGGGCATGTTATGTGGAAAAATACAGTATCTTGATAATCTAAATCTTTGAAAGATGAAAATACTGGAGATAAAAACCATGTCGGGGCCAAACTACTGGTCGACGACCCGCCATAAACTGATAGTGATGCTGCTGGACCTGGAGGAGATGGAAGAAAGACCTACCAATACGATAGACGGTTTCTTGGGGCGGTTGCAGGCACTGATGCCAACGCTTTATGAGCACCGCTGTTCGGAGGGCGTTGCGGGTGGATTTTTTCACCGGGTGAAGGAGGGAACCTGGATGGGTCATGTGATTGAACACATAGCACTGGAACTGCAGACCCTTGCAGGCATGGATACAGGCTTTGGCCGCACGCGTGAGACACAGAACCGTGGTGTGTATCATGTGGTATTCTCTTATCATGAGGCGAAGGCGGGGATCTACACTGCCAAGGCTGCTGTGAAAATAGCGCAGGCGCTTATAGACGGCGAGCCCTATGACCTGGAGGCCGACATACAGAACCTGCGTGAGATAAGGGAGGACGAACGACTGGGCCCGAGCACGGGATCGATAGTGGAGGAAGCCATAAAGAGGAAGATACCGTACATAAGGCTGAACCGGCATTCGCTGGTGCAGCTGGGGTATGGCGTGAACCAGTGCCGGATACAGGCCACCATTGCCAGCACTACCAGTAGCATAGCTGTGGAAATAGCGTGTGACAAAGAAGAGACCAAGAATCTGCTGGAGAGCGCCGAGATACCGGTGCCTCGTGGTCGCATTATCTATGACGAAGAAGACCTGAAGAATACGATAGATAAAATAGGGTACCCTATTGTGACCAAGCCAGTGAATGGTAATCATGGCAAGGGTGCTACCACCAACATACGCAACTGGGAAGATGCGGTTGCGGGTCTGAAGGACGCAAAGGTGTATGGCCGTGCGGTAATCTGTGAGAAATACATCACCGGTCGTGATTTCAGGGTGTTGGTGATCAATTACAAATTTGTAGCGGCAGCGTTGCGGACACCCGCCGCTGTGATAGGCGATGGCACACATACCATACAGCAGCTTATAGATATTGTGAACAGCGACCCCCGCAGGGGATATGGTCACGAGAAAGTGCTTACGGCTATAAAGGTGGACTCGTTCACTATGGACATACTGAACAAGAAGGGATATACGCTTGATACCGTACTTGCTGACAAAGAAGAGCTGTGGCTGAAGCCCACAGCTAATCTGAGTACAGGTGGTACGGCTACCGACGTTACCGATTTTGTGCACCCGACCAATGTGTTCATGTGCGAGCGCATCGCACGTATCATAGGGCTCAACATTTGCGGCATAGACATTATGGCCGATGATCTTTCGGTGCCTATTACAGAGAACGGCGGAGCAGTGCTGGAGGTGAACGCGGCCCCTGGTTTCAGGATGCACCTGGACCCTACTGAAGGATTGGCGCGAAACGTGGCAGAGCCGGTGATAGATATGCTGTACCCGCCGGGCTCGTCGGCAAGGATACCTATTATTGCGGTATCGGGCACGAATGGTAAGACGACCACTACGCGCCTCATAGCGCATATTGTAAAACAGATGGGTTATAAGGTGGGGTACACTACCACCGATGGTGTATACATACAGAACCAGCTGATGATGAAGGGCGACTGCACGGGGCCGGTATCGGCAGAGTTTGTGCTGCGCGACCCGACAGTAAACTATGCTGTGCTGGAATGCGCGAGGGGTGGTATACTGCGTGCAGGGCTGGGCTTCCATAACTGCGATGTGGCTGTGGTGACCAATGTGGCCGAAGATCATATGGGACTGGGGGGTATAGACACCATAGAGAAGCTGGCCAAGGTGAAAGCTGTGGCGCCCAATACGGTATTTCCGGAGGGGTATTCGATACTGAATGCTGATGATGATCTGGTATATGGGATGCACAAAGACCTGAAGTGTAAAGTGGCGTTCTTCTCGCTGAATGAACATAACGAACGCATAAAACAGCACTGTGCGAAGGGAGGGATCGCGGCTATTTATGAGAATGGTTATGTGTCCATATTGAAGGGGTCGTGGAAGATAAGGGTGGAGAAGGTGACCAATATACCGTTGACGTTCTCGGGAATGGCGGAGTTCAATATTGCCAATGTACTTGCGGCGATACTTGCCACCTATGTGCAGGACTTTAAGACCGAGGACATAAGGCAGGCGCTGCAGACATTTGTACCATCGCCGGCGCTGACACCCGGCAGGATGAATGTATTCCATTTCCACAACTATTCTGTAATGATAGACTATGCGCACAATACGCATGGCATTATGGCCATAGGGAAGTTTATCAAGAACATTGATGCATCGGTGAAGGTGGGCATCATAGCCGGGGTGGGCGACAGGCGCGACGAGGACATTATTTCGCTTGGCGAGGCTGCTGCCAATGTCTTTGACGAGATCATCATAAGGCAGGACAAGAACTTGCGTGGGCGTACAGAGCAGGAAATAATTGACCTGATGACAAAGGGTATATACAATGTGGACCCGAACAAAAAGATAACTGTAATCAAGAAAGAAAGTGAGGCCATTGACTATGCGTTCAGTAATGCGGTAAAAGATAGTTTTATTGTTATTATAAGCGATGTAATACCGGATGCGCTGGAGCAGGTGAAACAATACAAAGCGAAGGAAGACGGGGTGGTGCTATAGTGGAAGTAGATTGCAGCGTTGCGTGATATTTTAACGGTGTGCGTGCGTATGTGAGGTGGGGTATGAATGGCCTCGGGGATTGGCATTGAGGGTACACATGCAGCGGTTGGTCACTGATATGACACCCAATGTGGGGTTTAATACTGCAAGCATCACCTACTTTAATTATGGTATAGGTGCATCGCTGGCATTGGATAGAATGGGTGGCCGGAGGGCTGCGGCAAAACGTGAAATGAAAGCCGCGCGCAAGAAAAAGATGGTGCGCGATGCGCCACGCTTCAATAATAAGAAGTAGTGAGTTGAGGGTCGTTAAGTCCTGTGCGGCGGCGTTTTACGGCTATTTGTGTTACTTTTGGAGTGGAATAATATTTTTTACTTTAGTAATTTGTAAGTGCTCGATAAGAATAATAAGATACAACAGGAGGAGAATGCGATATTGGTGGGCCTGGTATACAAACAGCAGACGGAGACCATGACGCGGGAGTATCTGGATGAGTTGGCGTTTCTGGCCGAAACAGCCGGTGCCACAGCTATCAAGACCTTTATGCAGAAGTTGCCCAAGCCGGACAGTAAGACGTTTGTGGGCAAGGGAAAGCTGGAAGAGATAAAAGAATTTGCGCATGCCAAGGGGGCAACTCTTGTGATATTTGACGATGAACTGACGGGGTCTCAGATAGGCAATATAACTGATGCGATAGGGATCAAGACCATAGACAGGTCGGATCTGATACTGGATATTTTTGCGAGCCGCGCCAAGACAGCGCAGGCCAAGGTGCAGGTGGAGCTGGCGCAATATCAGTACCTACTGCCGCGGCTGAAGGGTATGTGGAAACACCTGGAGCGCCAGGGGGGCGGTATAGGTAGCAGGGGGCCGGGTGAAACAGAGATAGAGACCGACCGTCGACTGGTGAAGGATAAGATAGCCCTGCTGCGCAAGAAGCTGCAAGAGATAGACAAACAAGCTCAGACCCAGCGCAAGGAGCGCGGGGTGTATATAAGAGTGGCACTGGTGGGGTACACGAATGTGGGCAAGAGCACGCTGATGAACATCCTGAGTAAGTCGGAGGTGTTTGCGGAGAATAAACTTTTTGCCACGCTGGACACGACCACCCGCAAAGTGGTTTATGAACAGACACCATTCTTGCTGAGTGATACGGTGGGCTTTATCCGCAAGCTGCCGCACCATCTTGTAGAGAGTTTTAAGAGTACACTGGATGAGGTGCGCGAGGCAGACTGTCTGCTGCATGTGGTGGACATATCGCACCCGGGTTATGAGGACCAGATGGGTGTGGTGAACAAGACACTGCAGGAAATAGGCGCGTTTGACAAGCCGATCATCACCATCTTCAATAAGATGGACCTATATGAGCAAAACGTTTTTGACCCTTGGCTGGAGGATGAGGTGAAGCAGGACATGCTGAACCAGCTGGAAGAACGCTGGCTGGAGCTTACCAATAATTCGGCCATTTTTGTATCGGCCATACAGAAGCGCAACATAGACGGGCTGCGCAACACGGTGCTGACCCGCGTGAAGCAGTTGTATGAGGAGCGTTATCCGTACCTGACCAATTTCTATTAGTAGTTACTGTCAAGCTGCCTCGTTGGCAATGTACTTGATGAGCATGCGCCGGGTGACCGGTAGTACCGTCTCCTGATATGGGAGCGTCATGGGTACTTCCACGCGGTACACAGCCGGGTTGGGTAGGATGCGGATATCGCGGACGATATCGAGCTTGATCTGCTCCCAGGTATTGGCGAGGTTTTTTGTGCGCTTGTCGACATATTGCATGCGCAGTCCACGGTATCGGGCATCGGGTTGCTCGAAGATGGTGACGGTGTAGGTATAGACATTCACGTCGCTTTGGTCGTGCATGCGCAGGAGTACGTAACCTTCATTCTTGTAAAGTGGCATGATGCCGACCGGCTCTATGTTGACCTGCTTCTCAATAAAGTCGTATATGCCGGCACCTTCGTCAATAGTACCTTTCATTTGAGCGACAGCAAAGGCTGTGATCTCCTCCAGTTCCTGCATGACGTCGCTGTCAGCCAGCAGGCGGTCATACATTAGCTGCATTTTCTCGGGGTCAATACCTGAAGCGGCTTTCGGGAATGCACTTTGCAGTGAGTGCTTGCTGTTGCGGAAAGCAATGAGGTTGTTGTAGTGGGCCACAATGTCGGCCAGTTGGGGATATAATCGGGTCTGGCGGAAGTGGTTGCGGACTTCTTGCAGGTATGCCAGCAGACGGTAACGCTGCAACTCGAAATCGATATAGCCTTCCATGAACCAGGTTTCGCTGAGTGTCATAGCGGTATGATTTTGTGCTATGAAAATAAGTACAAAATGGATGCCAGAGTAGGTTGTGCGACCGGTAATGCAGACGTAATTAACATTGTGGTAAGTTTGGTGTCGATGCCTAAGTTCATAGGAAAACATGACGACGGTCAGGCCGTGGCGCAGGGCATGTATGTAGCTTTGTTTCTATAAAACGGAGATTACTATGAAGAAAATACTATTGATACTGGACGGCCGGAAATATGACCGCGATGCCGTGTGTTTTGCTGCTGATGTGGCCAAGGAGAACGGGGCGCGCTTGTCGGTATTGCTGATACAGGATACCAGTGTGCTGCATGCGCAGAGCGAGGTGCGCTTGTTGGCGGGGCAGATGTATGTAGAGGAGATAGTGCTGACACCGGAAGAACAACAACAAATAGAGGAAGAGATAGGAAAGAATGAAGCGTTGTTTCATGAGGAGTGCGCCCAGTGTGGCGTAGTGGGGCATAGCGTGCGGGCTAAGGGTATACCGATAGATCTGGTTGTGAGAGAAAGCCGTTTTTCGGATATGCTGGTGCTTTCGCCACTGTTAACTTTTGCTGATGAAAAAGCGGTGCCTACTCACTTTGTGACCGATGTGCTGACCGGTGCCGAGTGCCCTGTACTGCTGGCGCCTGAAGTGTATGAAGCTGTGAAGGAGATAATTGTAGCGTATGACGGCAGCAAGTCGGCGGCGTTTGCTATCAGGCAGTTTGCGCAAGTGATGGCACCGTATTGCAATCGACTGGTGAAGGTGTTGCGCATAACAGAAGAGGGTGGTGATAAGTATGACGAACGCGACGAAGTATTGTTTGAAGACTGGATGAAGTTCCACTTTAAGGACTATAGCATAATATCCTTTGTAGGAAATGCGCGGGATGTGCTGTTCAACTACTTTATGGAAGAGAATGAGAATAATTACAAGCTGCTGGTGGCAGGTGCGTTCGGGCGGAATGCCGTGTCTCGTTTCTTTAAGCCCGGCACGACGGACCTGGTGCTGAAGGCGGCTGATATACCTGTGTTTATTGCGCATAGCTGATAGATGGACCTCTACTGATAACGGTTGATAGTATTACCTTTGGCGGGCATGAGGAATAAGGTATTTCTGGCATTGGGTGGCAACGAGGGCGACAGGGTCAAGATCCTGAATGCGGCGTTGAAACAGATAGCGGATACGTGTGGCGGGGTGGTGGCTTCTTCGTCGGTATATGAGACGGCAGCATGGGGTGTCACTGATCAGCCTGATTTCCTGAATATGGTGGTGGAGATAGAGACCGCTCTGGGTGCCGAAGAATTACTTGTGGCCATACAGGTGATAGAACATAGTCTGGACCGAGTGCGTAGCACGAGGTGGGGGCAACGGACGATAGATATTGATGTGCTGTTCTATGGAGATGAAGTAATAGCGACGGAGTTGTTGGAGGTGCCGCACCCACGGATTCCGGAGCGGAGATTTGTGCTAGTGCCGCTTGCGGAAATAGCGGCCGGTTTCGTTCATCCGGTAGCGGGCAAGACTGTGGCTGAATTGTTGCGGGAATGTACTGATAAACTGGAGGTGCGGAAGTTTGCCTAAATAAAACGACCGCATCGGTGAGGATGCGGTCGGGAAAAATCTGATATTTATTTGTCTTATCCTTTCAGGACAGTTCGGCTGATAACGATGCGCTGTACTTCGCTGGTGCCTTCGTAGATCTGTGTGATCTTGGCATCGCGGAGAAGACGTTCAACGTGGAATTCTTTTACGTAACCGTAGCCACCGTGAATCTGCACAGCTTCGTTGGTTACACGCTGGGCGATATCGGAAGCGTAGAGTTTTGCCATAGATGCAGACAGGGTGTAATCGAGGCCCTGATCTTTTGTCCAAGCTGATTTGAGGCAAAGCAGACGAGCTGCTTCCACTTCCGTAGCCATATCGGCCAGTTTGAAAGCGATAGCCTGGTGGTTTGATATCTCTGTACCGAATGCTTTTCTTTCTTTGGAGTATTTGAGTGCCAGTTCGTAAGCACCGCTGGCGATACCGAGTGCCTGAGCAGCGATACCGATGCGGCCACCTGCAAGCACCTTCATAGCGAATGTGAAACCGAATCCATCGTCACCGATACGGTTTGCTTTAGGAACTTTCACATCCTGGAACATGATGCTGTGTGTATCGCTACCACGGATACCAAGTTTGTTTTCCTTTGCGCCCACAGTAACGCCCGGAGTGTCTTTTTCAACGATGAGTGCGTTGATACCTTTGTGGCCTTTTTCGGGGTAGGTCTGTGCGATAACGAGGTAGTAAGATGCTGAATTACCGTTCGTGATCCAGTTCTTTGTACCATTGAGCAAGTAATAGTCGCCTTTATCTTCAGCGGTAGTGCGCTGAGATGTAGCGTCAGAGCCAGCTTCGGGTTCGCTGAGGAGGAATGCACCTATTTTGCGACCGGTTGCGAGCTCGGTGAGGTATTTCATTTTCTGGTCTTCGTTGCCATACTTCTCAAGGCCCCAGCATACGAGAGAGTTATTAACGCTCATACAAACTGAAGCGGAAGCATCTACTTTAGAGATCTCTTCCATTGCAAGGACATAAGACACAGTGTCCATGCCGGAACCTCCGTACTTAGGGTCGACCATCATACCCATGAAACCGAGTTCGCCCAGTTTCTGGATCTGCTCGGCAGGGAATTTCTGTTTTTCGTCGCGTTCAATAACGCCCGGCAACAATTCGGTTCTTGCGAAATCACGTGCTGCCATCTGAACGGCAATCTGCTCTTCTGTAAGTTGAAAGTTCATAATATGAGAGTTGTGCCTAATGCACGAACGGGGCGCAAAATACGCCATAATTTTCAGATGCAAAAGGATAGTGCAATTTGTTCAATAATAGTTTTTAATGATTCCATTGAATTGTGGAGACAAAACGTGCAGGCTTGTGTTACTTTTGTGCCCGGACTGCGTATGGTGCAAGTTTAACGCTACATTTGCAGCTGAAACAATAGGACCAATTAATGACATCGTTACGTTTATTTGCCGGTTTATTTCTAGTAACATTTCTTTCGGTAAAAACCCAAGCCCAGGTGATGGGTACTTTCACTCCGTTTTTGAGTCTGGGTGTAAAGGCCGGCGGCGGCTTCCAAACATTATCGGGTGGGCCGGTGAAGGCTGCGCCGGTGGCACTGGGAGGTATTTATCTGCAAAAGAAAATTGGCAGGGTAGGTGTAAGGGCGGAGGTGCTTGGCACCTATTCAACGTTTACTACTAAGAATCCTGCATCTTTTTACTCGTTGTATGCGCCCGGGATGGATACGCTGAACAAGGGAAAATTTAATGTGATAGCTGTGAGTGTGCCTTTGCTGGTGGAGTACCAGTTGAGAGAGCGGCTTGAAATAGTTGCCGGGGCGCAATTCGGCTACAACCTACATGTAAGTGATGCGAACGGGGCATATACGAGCGTTTATGGTAATACGGATTTCCTGAAAGCAAGCGATTTTGGGATCGTTGCAGGTGTGGAGCATAAACTGTCGAAGAAGTTTCATGTTGGCGCCCGTGTCCTGAAGGGAATTAATGACGTAAATGGTAGTAAGTACTATTTGAAGCCCAAGAGCTGGACGACAACAGGAATTCAGGTTTCAGCTTCTTATAAAATATTCTAATTATTTGATAGCGGGGTGTAAATGTGGCCTATATTTGTAACAACCAAAAAAATACACAACACATGAAACGTATGAAAATGCTTGCAGCGTGCGCAGTTGCACTTATTGTTTCGACAAATACACACGGCCAATTAGGTATCGCAAAAAAGGTAGTTCCAAAGGTTACTATTGGCGGTAAATTGGGTCTGAATCTGCAGCAGACGACAGTCACAGACAATGTGCTCACGCCGTCATTCAATAGCGGTTACAAGCCGGGAATATTGGGTGGACTCTTTGTGAGTGTTGATAAAAAGAAAAAGGGTATCAGGGCAGAGGGATTGCTGAAATCGGCAAAATTGGAAGGAAGTGGTGTTGCCTACAGCATTCGTACCGTGTCATTGGATATCCCGGTATTATTTGAGTACAAGGTTGTGAAGCGAGTGTGGCTGCAGGTTGGTCCACAATTCACAACGCTTTTGTCGGCGCATGGACTTGATGCATATAAAGATGTGGACTACAAGGGTTCTTTCCGCAACAGCGACCTGTCTTTGGTGGGTGGTGTAGAAGTACAGCTTCCTATGAAACTTACTGCCGGCGTGAGGTATGTGAAAGGGTTTATTGATGTGAACAACACCCCACTTAATGAGAAGTGGCGTAACAGCAGTATACAGGTATCTGTAGGTTACAGACTGCTTAACTAAAATAACTGATGATTTATGAGCCCGCATATTTCGATATGCGGGCTTTTTTATTGCATTATTGCGGATGGGTGCTATATATTAGCTGTTGGTTTTCTGTGGTAATGAAGTTCACAAAGGTCAATAGTAAAGCGGCTGCCCGATACGTAACCTTGTTTACGATAGGGGTGATGTTGTTATGGGGAGGAGTGTCAGTGATGTTTGAGATACGGCCTTTCTGGGTGGATGAGTGGCGGATCATTTACAATCTGAAGTTTCGGGATGTGCCGGGTTTGTGGGGGAAACTGGACTTTATGCAACAGTTTCCGAGGACTTATCTTTCGATAATGAAGGAATGGACAAGCACGAACGATTACTCATATTTTTCGTTGCGGTTGCCTTCTTATTTGGTGGGTGTGACCGCAATGGCTTTGATGTACCGGATGGCTGAGCGGATCTTTCCGGCAGAAAAGTATCAACGGTTCCTGATGGTGTTGATGCTGGTGTCTTGCGGGACGTTCACTGAGTATTTTGTGGAGGTGAAGCAATATACGATGGACCTGTTGCTGAGCATAGTGGCAGTTTGGCAGATGAGGATGCTGCTGCTGGTGGGTGAGAAAAAAGTGACCGCCGGATGGTATGTGCTGCTCTGTATTGTGTTTCTTGTCGCTCCGTTTTTCAGCTATACTTATCCGATAGTGATAGCACCTGTATTTGCCGTTATGCTGGTGCACAATGTGCTTAGCTGGCGGGAAAGGAAATGGGAGGGTGGGAGTGTTCCAGTTTTTATGATGCAATGGCTGCCATTGTTTTTGTGTACATTCAGTATGACCGTATTCTATCTGAAGGATGCTTATATGCCGGGTATGGATGAGGATATGCATCGTTTCTGGGCACATCTGATGATGGAAGGGGGATTTGAACCTCTGAAGTTTTTTGTGAACTTCTTCCATTTCTTTGCTCAGGCGGGGTCGGGGTTTGTGTTCTGGTGGCTGTTCGGCGTATTCTGTTCGATTTCGTTCGGGTATGGTATATACAGAACCATTCTGAACTTAAGAGGCGGGATGCGGGATCAGAAAAGTATGATGTTGTTGTACAGCGTGTTGTTGCCGATGGTGGTAATGGTGCTGTATATAGCGGGTAAATTACCGGTGGGTGAGCCGAGATTGAGCGCATTTGCTGTGCCGGCAATTTCTATTATGTTGGTGACATTTTTATCGGCGGAAAAGGGAGAAAAAGCGCGAAAGGTATTTTCAGTTGTTTCATTTCTGATGTTTGCAGGGTTGTCTGGTAATGTTGTTTCTACCGTTGTGGCGTCTTTTACTGACAGCAAATATGCGCGGCGAATGGAGATATACAGAAACACGCAGGCGGCAATAACTGAAGCGGAACACCGGGGTATTCCCATAATGATCACTCCCGGGGTTGCTTATCCTTATGAACAAACGAACAACCTGCCGTTTGAGCATACCGTGCCCGGAGACTGGGTGTTGATGACTTTCCCCGCATACAGTGCCGACGGAAAGGTGCCGGTATATGCGATACCTGATCTGAAGGAACTCGGACGTTACCTTGACAAGATGCCAGGGGGAGTGAAGGAAGTGATGGCGGGTGATGGTCTGCATTACAAGGTGGTGAAAGTTCCCGAGCAGGCGTTACCTTTACAGTAGTAATCTATGATGGAAATGGAAAAGAATATAAATGCGGGTTTCGATACGCTTTGCATACGAGGAGGGCATGCTGCTGAAAGTAACCGAGCACATCTGACGCCGGTGTATGCGTCGAGTACTTATACTTTTGAAAGTACCGAGCAATCGATAGCTGTTTTTAAGGGTGAAGAACCCGGATATATTTACGGTCGTTGGGGAAATCCAACGATAACGGAAGCTGAGGAGAAGATAGCGCTGCTTGAAGCATACAAATTAAAAGGTAGTAACGGTGCACCGTTGCAGTTGAAGGCGATATTACATTCATCGGGCATGGCTGCGGTGACTACCATGCTCCTGGGTAATCTGAAAGCTGGTCAGAAGATCATTACGCATCATTCGCTTTATGGTGGAACGCATGAGTTGATTGAGAAGATTCTGCCCGGATTGGGTATTGAGGCGGTTATTGTTGATTTTCACGACGTCAATAGAGTCGAAGACGCATTGAAGGCTGACGGGAATATTGCGCTGATGTATCTGGAAACGCCAGCCAACCCTACACTTCAGTGTATTGATCTTGAAGCATTGTCGACACTGGGCAAGAGTTATGGATTGACTGTATGCGCAGACAATACATTTGCCACACCTTATCTGCAGCAACCTTTTAAGTATGAGGTTGATTATGTGATGCACTCAACTACTAAATTTCTGAATGGTCACGGCACGGCTATAGGTGGTGTGCTGATAGGTAGGGATATTGAGAAGATGAAGGGGCCAATTACCAAGATGCACCGATTGCTGGGAGGTAATAGTAATGCGTTTGACGCCTTTTTGCTAACCAATGGTATGCGTACGCTTGGAATCAGGATGGACAGGCATTGCAGTAATGCACAAGCAGTTGCTGAGTTTCTTGAAAAACATGATGCCGTGGCACGAGTGAATTATGTGGGATTGCCTGCACACCCCGACCATGCAACGGCGATGAGGCAGATGAAAAACGGTGGCGCGTTGATGAGTTTTGAGTTGAAGGGCGGATTTGAATCGGGGGTGTCGTTCATTGACAAGATGAAATTGTGCACCAATGCAGTGTCGCTTGGTACCTGCGACACGCTTGTGTCTCATCCGGCATCAACAACCCATATGGGTGTATCGCGCGAGCAGCGAGTTGCGTTCGGAATATCGGACGGACTGATAAGGATGAGTGTGGGTATGGAGAATGTTGAAGACATTATAGCCGATCTGGATCAGGCGATGACTTGAACAGCAAGATCCTGGAAAAACGTAACGCCCGGTAAACTCTTCGACCGTTGATAAGACAGAAGAGCCAATAAATTGAAAAAGCAAGTACATTGAAGATAGATATTCATACCCATATAATGCCTGAGCATATACCGAACTGGTTTCAGAAGTTTGGTTATGGCGAATTCATCAGGCTGGAGCATCATAAACCTTGTTGTGCCCGAATGATAAAGGGGGATAAGGTTTTCAGAGAGATAGAACACAACTGCTGGGACCCGGGCGTAAGGATGAAGGAGATGGACATGACCGAGGTGAGTAAGCAGGTATTGTCGACGATACCGGTTCTGTTCAACTATTTTGCAAAGGCGGAACACGCGTTGGAAACATCACGGTTTTTCAATGACCATATTGCACAATGCTGCGACCATCACCCCGATCGTTTTATAGGGATAGGGACAGTGCCTATGCAGGACGTGGATACCGCAATAAAAGAAATGGAGCGATGTGTGACTGAGTTGAAGATGCCGGGACTTGAAATAGGCTCAAACATTAATAATAAGAATTTAAGCGATCCATCGTTCGGACCGTTTTGGGAGGCCGCAGAGCAGATGGGGTGCAGCATATTTGTTCATCCCTGGGAGATGATGGGTGAGAATGATATGACGAAGTATTGGTTGCCATGGCTGGTAGGTATGCCTGCTGAGACAAGTCGCGCTATCTGTTCTATGATCTTCGGAGGTGTTTTTGAGAAGTATCCTAAGTTGAAAGTGGCGTTTGCGCATGGTGGCGGCAGTTTTCCACTCACTATCGGCAGGATTGAGCATGGGTATAATGTTCGTCCTGACCTGTGTGCGATAGACAATGCGGTGAATCCGAGAGATTATATCGGTAAATTCTGGATAGATGCATTGGTGCACGATGCAAAGGCCCTTGATTATATTGTAGATGTAATGGGAGGCGATAAGATATGCATGGGCAGTGACTATCCTTTCCCGTTGGGTGAGCATCATCCGGGCAAACTGATTGAATCAACGAACTACAGCAACGATCTGAAGGAACAGTTGCTTTATAAGAATGCGATGGACTGGCTGGGATAGGCACAGCGGCAAGCTCGGTTAATAGATAGACAATAAAGTGGGGATGCGATTGCATCCCCACTTTATTTGAGCATTGTTGAATAGGTTACCATGGCACCTCGAAAGAAGCTTTAGTAAACTCTTTGTTATGTTTTTTGAAAACTGTTGTTCCGGGGTCTTTAAGCATGAGTGGGTCTTTGGATCCGAATATACGTGCGAGAAGAGCTATCGGAAATAGAAAAAGATAGAACACAATAGCGAGCAGAATATTCGGGACAATCTTGCTGAGTATCGTAGCGAGTTGCATCCATAGCCAATCAATTTTCGCAGCAAGAAAGTCAGAGAAAATACCGGAGAGGCCAACGACAATTGCAGTGGTGAGGGCCCATTTCATTTGAGTGGCGGCATACACTATGACGAAGCTCACTGAGACAGTAAGCACTGTTTTTACCGGATCTGATCTCATTCTATTGGGTGTCATAAACTAGAATAATGTATAGATGAAAGGAGCAATGGCACTAGAGCCACCGAATACAATAAGAATTCCAAGAAGGAGGAGAATAATGATAACAGGGGCCAGCCAGTATTTTTTACGGTTAATGATGAATAGCCAGATGTCCTTGAGTGAATCCATATTGTACCTAAGTTTTTCCTGCTTGAAATTACTGTTTTGATAAGGTTAATCAATTACGAATTGTTTTTTCCACTTTTCTGTATTCTGCCAATCGGGTTGTTCAGTTTTCATGTACACGAAATCGCCGATGACGAGTATGTCCATATCGGTACTCATAAAGCATGCATATGCATCTAACGGAGTGCATACTATGGGTTCACCACGAACGTTGAAACTTGTATTTATAAGAAGGCTGTATCCGGTCTGTTGATTGAACGAATTGATCAGATCCCAGAAGCGGCTGTTAGTTTCTTTGTGTACGGTCTGGATGCGGGCAGAGAAATCGAGATGAGTGACCGCAGGGATGTCACTGCGTGTACAGTATAGTCTGTCCGTGTATGTAAGTTCGTTGTAGTTGACGGGAAGTTCTTTGCGATGGTTGTCTGTGACCGGAGCTACAAATAACATGTAGGGGGATTCCGAGTCGAGGTCGAAATATTGGGTGGTGTCTTCTGCGAGGACAGACGGGGCAAACGGACGAAAGCCCTCGCGGTATTTTATTTTAAGGTTCAGCTTTTTCTGCATACCTGAATCTCTGGCATCAGCGAGTATGCTGCGGTTTCCGAGTGCCCTTGGACCGAATTCCATGCGTCCCTGAAACCAGCCAACGATATCGCCTGAAGCGAGCCTGCCGGCGATGAATGAGGTGAGTTCGTTGAAGTTTATAAAGTGAGTGTAAACCGATCTTACCTTCCGGTTCATTGCCGAAATCTCTTTTTCTGAATATTCGGGCCCGAGGTATGTACCCGCCATCAGGTCGTGAATTCCGTCTGTGGATCTTTCTTCGTCGAAGTACATGAAGTTGACGGCCAAGGCAGCGCCGAGGGCACCGCCCGCATCGCCGGCGGCTGGTTGAATGTAGATGTTGTCGAATATCTTTTCACGAAGCAGTTTTCCGTTTGCGACACAATTGAGTGCAACACCACCTGCCATTACGAGGTTTTGTTCACCTGTTATCTTGCGGGCTTCATTTGCCATTTTCAATACTATCTCTTCTGTAACCTTCTGGATGGCAAGCGCAAGGTTGCAATGATGTTGTTCAATTGCCGATCCTTCAGTTCGTGGCGGGAAACCAAAAAGGTCTATCCATTTACCCTGCTTCACCATGTGCAGGCCTGTTGCATAATTGAAGTAGTGCTGATCGAGCCAAATAGAACCATCGTCTTTGATGTTGACCAATTTACTCTTGATCGTTTCAATAAAGCCGATTGTTTGTGGTGCGTGAGCGTGGCCGTAGGGGGCGAGCCCCATGAGTTTGTATTCGCCGGAGTTGACACGGAACCCAAGAAAGTACGTGAAAGCACTATAGAGCAAACCGACCGAATGGGGGAAGTGAAGCTCTTTGATAATGGATATTTTATTCCCGTTGCCTATGCCGATCGAAGCCGTAGACCATTCTCCAACTCCGTCAATTGTGAGTATGGCAGCATTTCTGTAGGGTGAAGCATAGAAAGCGCTTGCTGCATGAGAGAGGTGATGTTCGGAGAAGAGTAATTTTATTTTCGTCTTATTGTATGGGCCAACGTCTTTGAGCCCGTCGTAGATCTGTTTTTTCAGGAATAGCTTTTCGTGCAACCAGATGGGTATTGCCTTGAGGAACGATAGCAGCCCCTTGGGCGCGAATGCGAAATATGTTTCTAGTAGTCTTTCGAATTTCAGTAGTGGTTTGTCGTAGAATACGATGGCGTCAAGTTCGTTGAGGGTAAGGCCTGCCTCCTCAAGGCAGAACCTGATGGCATGGGCGGGGAACCCGGCATCGTGTTTGCGTCGGGTGAAGCGCTCTTCCTGAGCAGCAGCCACGATTGTGCCACCGGAGGTGATAGCCGCCGCTGAGTCGTGGTAGAAGCAGGATATGCCAAGTATATTTTTCAAATGTCAGAGTTGTCCTGAAGTGTGCAATATACAAAGACGTGTAGTTTTAGCGTGTTGTTCTGAATATGACTGAGAAAGATGAGTCATATGAACGCAAAATCAGGTCAATTGGGTAATAACTAATCCTGACGCAGGGAGTATGGATTCCCTGCACTACCGGCTGTACATGCGGTAAAAGCCTACCGGAGATTGGTGCTTTACCGTATCAGTACCTGACGGTCGGCGTCGAGGCGGATAAGAATGAAAATGAGAATGCTGAAAGCAAGCAGTGACGATCCACCATAGCTGATCAAAGGCAGGGTGATACCAATCACCGGTGCAAGGCCAATGGTCATGGAGATGTTCACGGCGAAGTGGAAGAACAAGATACTTGCCACACAATAAGCATATACCCGCGTGAAATCGGAGCGTTGCCGCTCGCCCAGATAAATGATGCGCAGCATCATTGATACATACAGGATAATCAGCCCGGCACTACCGAGGAATCCAAATTGTTCGCCAATGGCACAGAAAATGAAGTCGGTATTCTGTTCCGGGACGAACTGATTCTTTGTTGATGTGCCGTTAAGGAATCCCTTCCCGAACATACCTCCCGACCCGATAGCTATTTTAGATTGCAGTACGTTGTATTCTGAACTGTTTGTTTTTTCCTTTTTTTCTTCACCAGGGGCAATTGCTTTGTTGTATTCGTCAGGAACATCTATTCCGATCATAGAATAGATACGCTCGATCTGGTGTTTTTGAAGTACGTGTTTGAAAACAAATGGTACGGCGACCTGAGAGAATAATAGAGAGAACCCCCAGGCGCTTATGAGGATGACGCGGGCTGCTATGCGGCGCTTGAGTGTGTGCCTGATAATTAAGCCGATAAGAATAGTGAATACTGTGAGGAGTATTGCGAGGGTGGTGCGGTTGATAAGCAAGGAAGTGAGCACGAGTGCAATGGCTGCAAATCCGAGGATGAGTATGACGCTTGGCAACCCTTCGCGATACATAACGAGGAAGAAGCACATGTAAACCAGGGCGAGGCCGGTTTCTTTTTGTAATAAGATGAACACTGCAGGTGCAAGCGCTATAGCTGCTGCAATGAGGCGGTCGCGGAGTTTTTTGAAGTTGGTTTCGTTCAGTGAAAAGAACTTGGCCAGTGCCATGGCGGTGAAGATCTTCGCCACTTCGCCGGGTTGAAAGCGGAATCCACCAACTCCCAGCCACGATCGAGACCCCTTCACATCGACCCCGGCGAAAATGGTAATTATCAGGATAATGATGCAGATGGTGTATAGCAGGAAAGCGAATGATGAAAAGAACTTACTATCGGTGAGTATGATGATAAAGCCAATGAAGAGTGAGTATCCCAGCCATATGATCTGTTTCATATAGCTTTTGTTCATCATGATGAGAGAGGTATCGGTGGTGCGATGTTCAACAGAAAAGATGGCAAGGATACCAACTGTTACCAATGCCAGGTACATCAGTAATAGCGGAGTGTCAATCCTGTTAAAGAGTGTTTTTTTCAGGTCGCTCATAACTTGGCTTATTTCCTTTTGTTGGCAGCTTTAAGGTTGTTGTTGGTTCGCATTTTGTATTCAATCCAACGGTGATAGAGGATAGAGTCGTTTGCTTTCTTTGTACTATCTGCTGCGCGCTTGCGGGCAACACGTGCATTGTAGGCGCGCAGGTCGCGAAGGCGGATCACAGAATCAATCGTATAGACATATTTGTTTATGAGTTTGGCATTCATCATCTTGTCCTCTACTGCTTTTCGTTTGTAGGTGACACTGTCTTTGAGGTATTTCTCCATGATGAGGCTGGCGATGGGGGCAGCCCAGGTGGCGCCAAAGCCGGCATTCTCGATAGCGACCGCGATAGCTATTTTGGGATTTTCGCGAGGTGCGAAAGCAACGAACATGGAGTGGTTCTGCATTTTTATCACCTCTCCATTTACAATGGCTTTGTTTTCTGCCGTACCCGTTTTTGCACAAACAGTGACACCGTCTATTTTTGCTGCAGCGGCAGTACCGTGATCCACCACGTCTTGCATGGCCTGCTGAACGACCTCGAAAGTCTCATTCGGAATGTTGAGAACGACGTGTTTTTCATGATACTTACGAAGGGCGGTGTCGTTTTCATTCTTTCCTATAGCCTTCACAAAGTGAGGGGTGTAGTAATAGCCTTTATTGGCGATAATGCACATGCCGTTGGCCATTTGCAGCGGAGTGAGGAGCAATTCGCCCTGCCCCATGCCTACGAAGACAATGGTGCACGAGTTCCATGAGCCGCGGTACATCTTGTTGTAAAGATTCGAGTCCGGTACAAGTCCCTTGCCTTCAAACGGGATATCAATACCTGTTTGACGTCCATATGCGAAGCTCTTATAGTAGTCGTGCCATGCCTGCAGGCCTTTCTTAACGCTGCCGAAATTTCGATAATCGACGGTGAGGCGGAAGAGATGGCAGAAATAAGCGTTGCAAGAGTGAGCGAGGGCGAGTCCGAAATTGGCTGCGTGTCCGGCGTCTTTGTGTTCGCAGGCGATGGAGCGGCTACACGCACCATAGCTACCGCGGCATCCGTAGCCATAGTCGGGGGTAACGGCACCAACATTGAGCGCAACGAGACCGGTGAATGGTTTAATGGTAGAGCCGGGAGGGTACATGGCCTGAGTTGCCCTGTTGAATAGCGGACGGGTAGCTTCTTTGTGCAGGTTAGCGTAATTGCGCGCGCGCTCCTTGCCCCTCAGTAGGTTGGGGTCGAAGGTTGGGCTACTAACCATCGTGAGAATGCCACCCGTGCGGGGATCTATGGCCACTACACTGCCGATCTTGTTGGCCATGAGTTTTTCCGCATACTCCTGTAACTCCATATCCAGGTACAGGTCAAGCTGTTTGCCTGAAACTTCAAGTGTGTCGAGTGCTCCACCCTTGTAGGGGTCGCGGGGACGATTGAATTTGTCGCGCTCCAGGAAGTGCACACCACGCTGTCCGCGAAGCGCCTCTTCATATTGAAGCTCTAGTCCGCTAAGACCTGTATAGTCGCCCTGGCGATATGACTGATATCTGGGTTTCTTAAGCATTTCGGGAGACACTTCACCTATGTAACCGAGCATGAGGCCGGCTATAGGTTTCTCATACACACGGATATTTCTTTCTACCAGTTCGAAGCCCGGGAATTTGTATGCGTTTTCCTGATAGCGTGCTGTCTGTTCTTCGTTAAGAAGTTCTATGAACGGACTTTGCCGGACATCGATGTTGCGAACGAGGACTTTACCAAGGATACGTTCGTACGTTTTTTTGTCAATATCAAGAGCAGCGCAGAATTCAGCTGTGTCGAAGTTTTTCGGCACGTTGCGCGGCGTGATCATCAAGTCGTAGATAGGGGTGTTTGAAAGCAGCGTGCGGCCCTTTCGGTCGCGAATGACTCCGCGTGGCGGATACACCACCTTTTTATAAATAGCTATGTCATTTGCGAGGATCTTGTATTTGGGTTCAAAATTCTGCAAAAAGAATAACCTGAGCAGCATGATAACAGCCACCCCGATAAATATAAAACTAATGACATACCGCCTAGGGTTTGTCGCAACAGACATACAGGAAGATTAATGAAAATGAACAATGCAAACGTACTATAAAACTATGGTCATTTTTTGTGTAACGACAGGGCTGGACGAAAAGTTATCTACAGCGAATGTGAATAACTATAAAGTCGCGTTTTGGGTGCGGGAAATGGGGAAAACAAGGGTTTGATTGCATTTATCGGGAAATGTAATAGACGTATCGACATATATTTGTAGACTAGTGGGATATTTGCAATGAGAGCTTATGGGAGCACAGAAAACAGAAACGGCAAACGGAATGCGTATCGGGATAGTTTGTTATCCTACTTTCGGCGGTAGTGGTGTATTGGCCACAGAACTGGGTATAGCGCTATCAGATAAGGGATATGAGGTTCATTTCATTACTTATGAGCAACCTGTGCGGTTGAGCCAGGGCTTTCACCCTAACATATATTTCCATGAGGTAAAGGTGCCCACCTATCCGCTTTTTGACTTTCCGCCTTATGAGACTGCACTGGCGAGTACTATGGTGAACGTTATCGTGAACCAGAAGCTAGATCTGCTGCACCTGCATTATGCCATTCCACATGCGTCTGCTGCATACTTTGCGCGCCAGATACTGAAGAAGACAGGGCAGGATATTCCTTTTATTACAACGTTGCATGGAACAGACATTACATTGGTGGGGAAGGATAGTACCTATGCGCCGGTGGTCACGTTCTCGATAAACGAGTCGGATGCAATTACGGCTGTTTCGAACAGTTTGCGTGAAGAGACACTGAGGTCGTTTGAAATTGAAAAAGCCATTGAGGTGGTGCCGAATTTTGTGGACGTAAAGCGGTTTCACCAGACGGATAAAAATCACTTCAAGCAGATGCTGGCCCCGGACGGCGAGCGCATTCTGGTGCACGTTTCCAACTTCAGAAGTGTGAAACGTGTACATGATGTGGTGAAGATATTTGCTGAGGTGAAGAACGAAGTTCCTGCAAAGCTCTTGATGATAGGCGATGGCCCGGACAGGCAGAGTGTAGAAGATTTGGCGAGAGGCATGAATATTTATGGTGACATTCGTTTTTTGGGCAAACAAGAGCAGATAAGTGAAATATTAAGCATAGCGGACCTGTTCCTGCTGCCATCGCAGACGGAGAGTTTCGGTCTTTCTGCGTTGGAAGCGATGGCTTGTGGTGTTCCTGTCATTTCTACGAATGCAGGTGGCTTACAGGAGATCAATGTACATGGAAAGACGGGATACTTGTCGGAGGTTGGGGATACGGAGGACATGGCGAGGCATGCGATAGAGATATTGAAAGATGACGATAATCTGATTCATTTCAAGAAGGCCGCCTTAGCCCATGCGCGTAAGTTTGAGAAACAACATATAATTCCCATGTACGAAGAGATATATCGGAGGGTTATAGCAGATTATTCTGCAAATAAGAAGGTTAATTGTTGTTTTTGATCGTTTTTACTTGCAGTGTTGCTGTAGTGCGATGATTGCACGTTGATCACCTGCGTTTGCGGCTGTTGCCCAATCGGGACATGGATTCAATGATGCTGCAAACAGAGCATTCCCCAAAAGGTAATAGTATTCGGGTTTAGGGTTGGGCATATTGACTGCTCTTTTCAGATCAGCGATCGCTTCATTATGTTTGCCTGTCAAGGACTCCGCAACACCCCTGCGGGCATAAAAGAGTGGGTTGTTCCCATTGATGCCGATGGCTTGTGAATATGCCAATATCGCATCGGTATACTGTCCTATTTGTTCACTGCAATAACCATAAAGGTACCAAGCTCTGGCATCGACAGGAGGGTGCGATAGTACTTGTTGAATGTCAGCGATTGCGAGTTTGAATCGTCCTGTTTCCTGATGAATTACCGCCCTTGCGAAATAAGACTTGGTGTATCCGTTTAACTCGATACTTTTTGTAAAAGCTTCAAAAGCCTCCATGGTACGTGCTGTTTTCATGTACATATTGCCCTTATTGTGCCATGCCTTGTAATTCGCCGGGTCGAGCTGAGTGGCTTTGTCGAGGTGGAACTCAGCAAGAGACAGTTCGCCTTTCTGCAGGTAGATAGCACCCAAGCTAGAATGTGCGACAGCAGAGTTCGGAAAGGTTTCCGCAAGCGCGCTAAAGAAAGTGAGATCCGACTGCCATGCTGCTGCCCGGAATGAGGTGAGCAAAAGGAGGCAAGTAGCGGCAAGGGAAGATATGGTTGTCGCCACGGGGCGTTTTTTATTTTTGAATAATGTAAAAACAGCATGGGTGCATGGGAATATAATTCCGATAGATGCCAGATACATGTAACGGTCGGCGGAAAGAGCCTCACCAAAACTTATGAATTGGAGCAGGAAGACGATGTTGACAGAGAAGAAAGCAATGCTTCCCGCCAGCAGCGTATTTTGTCGCTTCCATGCAATAATGCCTGTGCCCACTACAGCAACGGTCAGGACGCAAAAGAGGACCGGTATCGTAATTGATGTGGGGTAGGGGTAAATGACTGAGAGATTTATCGGGAAAAGTGTGCGGGTAATGTATGAAATGTATGCATGGCCTGCATAAATGAGGTGCATAAAAGGGTTTTCTACCTCATGCCTGTAAAGGAAGCCGCCCTCTTGTTGGGCGTTTACGGCGGTAATCCCAATAAGGAGCGCGAGGGCGAAAAGGGGCAGTTTTAATGAAAGTCCTTTGAATAGTTCCCGCTTGCCTTTCCAGATGTCTATTGCGAGGAGAGATAAAGGGAATGCGACTGCGGTGGCTTTTGATAGCATGGCTGCCGCGCCCAACCCAATGATGATAATTGCTGTTCTTGAGGAGGGTTTTTCGGTATATTTTATATAATAGACAATTCCGGAAAGTGTGAAAGTGCCTGATAAAAGCGTTTTTCGTTCAGCAATCCATGCTGTGGCTTCCACCGAAGCGGGGTGTAGTGCCCATAATATTGCGGTGAATAGAGCCACAAGGGCATCGCCGCTTAATGCTAGTACCAAGCGCCAAAGGAGGACAGCGTTTGCAGCATGAAGCAAAATGTTGGTAGTGTGGAATATAGCGGGTTGGTTTCCTCCGATTGCATAATCTGCTGCATAGGACATCATCGTCA